>Ga0126336_10002404_pt1 | contig 10610 bp, 5 predicted proteins | sample SidCmetagenome_FD_92530 | JGI IMG/M metagenome (GOLD analysis project Ga0126336, IMG submission 92530) | Coral microbial communities from El Islote,Puerto Morelos, Mexico - Siderastrea C C metagenome | ecosystem: Host-associated > Invertebrates > Cnidaria > Coral | place: El Islote,Puerto...
AATAAAACAATTATCCTGCTCAATCTTGCGGAATATCCCCTGATTTAGCCAACTCGGCCTACGGCCTCGTCGGCTAAGTATCAGGTGATATTCCGCGCGATTTTGCAGGATAATTGTTAAATAGTCGTTAGGAGGAAATAAGTGCAAAAGGTACGTCATTTGGAGCTAAACAGTAAACAATTAATTTATATCTTTTCCTTTGCAAAAATACATCTGTATTAGGAGGCACCGTCCTTAAGTGGCCTGAAGTATGTTTGACAAGAATCGTCAACGATTCCAGGCAGCCCATTACCAAGAAACCGAGGGGGCCTGTGGCTTTTATTTCCTGACACGCCAGGAGCTGTATTAGCTGTATTGTTCTTTTCCATAACCATAGTGACCGAAATCAAATCGACATTATTTCGAAACGCATGTTTGACAAGAATCGTCAACGATTCAAGGCAGCCTTTTACCAAGAAAGGAGAGGGCCTTTGACCTTTATTTCCTGACACGCCAGGAGCTGTATTAGCTGTATTGTTCTTTTCCATAGCCCTAGTGACCGAAATCAAATCGACATTATTTCGAAACGCATGTTTGCCAAGAATCGTCAACGATTCAAGCCAGCCTATTACCAAGAAACGGAGAGGGCCTTTGACCTTTATCTCCTGACACGCCAGGAAATAAACAGGTGTTGAGCGATATCTTTGGTTCGTGCCGCGTTTATCCAAGTATCAATAAATCCTCGGAGCCTGAGGACAGAGTGGAAAAGAGTGTTTTAAAAGATCTTAACTGCGTAACTGCCTTACGCGTTGCGCAGTTTTCTCGTCGAACCCACAAATATTTTGACCTTGTCTGGTCTGAAGCGAGCAGGCCCGTAGCGCAAAATTAAATGCAACATGCACCCCATTACAAAACCATTCAAGAAGGGATTGGCCTCGCGGAAATGTACAGCTGAATGTACACTTCTGTCCGAAATCCCCTCATTCCCCGTCTTCCTACAGTGTGATATGCAGGAGAGAGATACTGGCTTGTCATGAGGAAACTTTGTTAAACGGTACGACAAGGTGGATTTAATTACATGAAGATGAACCGAGCGTGAAATCATTTTTTAGAGGAAACCCTAGCCGACGAAAGAAAATATATCGTTAGAAAACGCGACTAGGTTTTTTTTTTTCCTGTAACGTGTATAAAACATCCTCACTCTGTAAACATTGTTGACTTGGTAAATGAAATATGAAGTTTTAAACAAGCGACTCCTCGAGTTAACGATATCTTTAATAAGTAATTAACAACCTTTTATACTTTAGACAACAAACCATTCGCTCAGCACTCATTTATCAAAAGAAATCTAACAATGCATGCTGCAATAGATATTTATGCAAACCGAGCTGTAAAGAGACCCTGCATAATTAGACAAAAGGTTCACTTATAACAAAACAGTCCAAGTTCCTCGTTCCAAGAAAATCTAAGTCTCATTGGAAAGTATAATCTTTCTCGCAACTGTTTTCCACAACTCCCCGTCATCTTTGAATCACTGGTCGGTCGCCCTTGGGGCTCTCGTTCCAAAAATGTTGACACCCTTTTTGGTTTCGGTTTGTGGTGAACCTTGATGTTGAATTCAGCTGCCGAGTTGAGGTCAAGTTTTCGATGAACTTTTTTAAAACGTTGGTACCAACGGTCAGCGGTGGATTCTACAAACCGACGAGCATGATTTGGTCCAATCAGTAAATTGATAAAGGCTGTGTGTTGGGAATGATGAAGGTTATAACTATCCAGCGTAAATGCTTGATGACGATGAAGGTCATCATTTGCAGTAGACACCATCTTGATCTTCTTCTCTCCCAGTAACTTGACATGATTTATCCAGGTGCGAATTTCTTCTTGCTATTTCTCCACTAATTTGTTTGCATCACAAAGAGAACCTTCTAAATCACGCAGACGTTGGATTTAGGGAGCAGGGCGGACCAACAATTCCCAGATTTGCTTGCCGTTTCTTTCTCTCGTTAATTTGTGAATACTCTCCAAATCTGTGAATATTTTTTTCTTCATATCACCTTATTCTTTTTGAAAGTCTCTAAAGGGCTTTCTGAAATCTTTACCAGCTTGCCAGTTTTGTTTTATCATCTTGATCTTGTTTTGGTTTTATGTTTTTTTTCTTATCCAATTTTTTGACTAACTGAGTGCTACATACTAACTAATACCAGAACAAGTCTAGTTAATATCTTGTTGGGGTAGGTTTGAGAAGAGAGAAAACTCAGACATAACTTTCAAGTGAAATGTAGAGAACAATAGCTTATATAAGTCATTTTGTCTGAAAAGCTCGGTAATCTGACCACTCGACTAGCCTAATCACATTTTTGTTCCCCGTTGGTGGTCGTATTGACGGAGTTTCTAATGTATTTATAATTAAGAACAATTTGAAAAATGGAGCAAGACAAAATAACACTGTTATCTACAGTACTAAAAAGTTCACAGGTGAACTGATAGTTACCAGTAAGTTAAAACGATTTGTTTATAGGCACTTGGATCACAACAAGCTAAAGGAATTGCCTGTGGGAGTTTTTAGTCATCGGTATTTGTACGAAACTAAAACTAATTTTTTTATGCTTACAAACAATAATCTTAGGACGCTCGAGAAAACTTGTACCGTCAAATCGCTATTGCCAAAACTTGAAAATCCCGACAAACATCCCAACCATCCTGGCTTTATTAGATTTCTAATGTAAATGATTTTATTAGTAGAAACGATTGCTAAATCCCAGTGAGGAAAAACTGGTTCTCTGTCAAAATTTAATCAAAACTGAAAAACCTCAGTAAACTCGGCAGCAACCTTTAATGCGTGTGCTGTTCCGGAGTCCCGAGAGGCGGAACGCCAAGTATTTAATAACATATCACAAGTATAAGAAGTCTCCAAATAATTTGAAATCAGTAGAAGTTACTAAGCTACGACCACTTCAGAGTTGTTTTCACTTTTTTTGACGAATTTAATAATTTTTCGAATTAGTTTACCTTTTTTAGATTTAATATACTGGCTGAGGCCACCAATAAATTACAATGACCAAAAACAGACCAGGAAGTGCGCTCTTATATTTCACTGGCTGGTATTTCACCTCATATGCTTCGCTTGGGCTCCTGTTAGCGCAAAATAAGCTCCCCTGTTGGCAAATATACTTTACTACCTTGCAAACTGATAAAGAGAGTTCAGTAAATCTAAATAAATGTTGTAAGACTGTTTCTCAATTGGTTTTGAATTAGTTATCTGACATGCAGAAAAAAAAGAGGTGGGATGCTAAAGGAAGTGGAAATGGTGCAGGTTTTGCCCTTGAAATTTGGTTATCTTAAGACAAACCTCATTTGTACAAATTAATTGCGATATTGAGACGGCAAGTCTACAATATATGACGGCTAGTTGGAGAAAATATATTCCAATTGAATGTATTTTCTTCCAACGCCGTCAATAAAATGCAAAATCGCAATTAATTTTGTATCACGATTCAATCGTTTTACGGGCAAAACAAACGCAAAATTGAGAATTTCCTGCACGGATTGAAAGATAAATTCTTACAGCTTGTCAAGTGTAGAACACGAATGTTTGTACGCGCTATCAAATCTTTGTTTTGCAGAAGAAATAATGTCAAAATATGGACTTTCTCACCATAAGTCAGTGCTTCACACAAATAAATTCAAATTGGTATCTTTATGTACTTTTGTTAGGTTCCCGAAGTCGACAAATTGGGCAAAATAACGCAAACTCGAAGACCTTTTCGTTCAAAACTTTTTCAAAAACATAATTGCGCGATTAGCGCGCGCACCTCGACAAAAACAGATTGTTAAAAAAACAAATGAAAACACGTTTTAATTCTCCTCTTACCTTACCTTTTCGATAACATGGGCTCTAAAGTTGAATATCGTTTTCTGTTATCTTCCAAACGGCCAAGTAAAGTACACTTCTGGCCGCTTTTTGACGAGAAACTTTGAATTTCTGTTGTGAAACTGGTTTGCTTTTGAGACGTCAAGACGTAGTTATATTGACGTCTCAAAAACCATCGTAAGAACCTGAGAATCGTGGTACTCTTCTCTGTGCCTCCCTTTTTTAGGAGCGTCTGCAGTCCCTCACTAGAAACACGGAAGGATTGTGCTGTCTATACTTTGGTGGACAATTTCATACAGTCGTCTTACATTTGCACATTTGCAGCACCTTTGACTGGACTACTTTTTGCCAGTCTTTATCAAGCTATATGGTCGCCATTTGGTGAATAAAATCAGCTGTGTTTGGTGGCTTTTGATTCCTGACCTCATTCCGCCGACAAGCAAAAGGCAGAACTAGCCTTGTATCTAGCCCTGTATCTGCAGCATGATTAACTGAGAATGCCCTAAGCTGACAATCGAGATAATACGCGAAATACAGTTGGCTAATAGCTACTGAGACATGACTCAGTGTCTGACCAATAAAAGCAATTTACAATCAAAATGCTGCATGTAAAGGCGTTTTTTAAGGTCAATTTACAATATAATTGTATGTGTTCACTATTTCTTCACTAAATTTGGTAAGAAAATATGGGACATTTTGCCTCCACTACACAACCGAACACACGAACAACACTTTGAGGCATGGGCGCGTCGGTCAGCCTGGCCCATGATACACTTTATTAACTAGTATAAACTAACAGAATAAAGCAGCTATAACGTGAATATCGAATGACAAATTGCTAATTAAGCGTTTCACAGGAGTAACGCTGATAACAAAATCACGCTAATATAGCAACTGAAACTAAATTTCACAAAACTAAGTTGACGTGAAGAGGCTGACCGTAGAATGACGCGAATAACTCAACGGTTGCTATTTCAAACCCGCGAACCGTAATCCTTCGCGCGCAACACTCGAACCCAGTTCTCTGATCCGTGCCGGCAAAATATTAATTTATGTCAATTCTGATTAACACAAATTACATATTGTGCCAATTAATTCCACATGTATGGTGATGGGAAACGTGAAATTATGACGTCATGATAACGACGTATAAAACCTACCATTTGTAAAAATTTTAATGATCGAAGTGACGATGAGGGAAATTTATTGTAAACACAACGATAAATGCCTAAATTTCTATTTATAGACAGTTTCTTGCCGTCCCTAGAAATCCAGCATTCCGGAGCAATTCTGATTTGTGTCTCAGTGACACTGTTGGAATTTCTCTTTAATTTAAATTCACTGCAAAGTAATCTTTCTCGTCCATTTTCTCACCAGCTTGCTCGAGAAGTAAAAAAAAGTCAAAATGGATATCCACCTAACTGTAAAGGAATCCTGACAGAAAAGTTGGGGTTAACCCTGCGATGACTACCATCCCATCCAGGGGATAGTAGTGATGCTCCTAGTCGCTTTATATGAGTTAAGAACTTGCATGAAGAGCGTCATGGTTTGGTTTAATCGAGTGGTTTGGACACAAAACTCTACCATTTATCAGTTAATAAAGGCGAAGTCAAAGCTGACTAAACTATCTCGGACTCACGATCTACAAGGATGGCTATTGTTTTGTCGTATGTCACTCCATCTTCACTGTAAAGGCGCGTTCTTAACCACAGCACCAATACTAATTCTATTGTACATAGTTGTTGTTTGCCACAAACAACGACAGTTCTAAGCTAAATAATTCGTTAGGATTATTTATGAATTACGTGAATCTCTTCCCTTAGCTTGTTCTTGAAACGGCTGATTGAATCCTGCTCGCTGGTGAAACAAGCTTCGCTTGAGCGCACAAACAATGCTGTTTTTTACCAAATTTACCTTAATTCTCGCGTCATCCCCATCTGCGTTGACTTCAAAACATATCCTTCTTTTCGCATCGTTCTCATCATGAGAACACTGCACCGAATTTTCTCAAATATACACCCTGTTTTTCTTACACGTTAAGTTGTTTTTCGCTGTTACGTACAATCACGCAGGCGGATAGTTATTTTTATTTTCTTGAAAATACCCGAATCATCGGGATAAACTCAATAATTGTTGCGAAGAGGTGTTTTCTGGAGAAATCAGGGTAACTATGTAACTGACGGCAGATCATAACAAATATAGCAGTTAAGATCAAGACATTTAAACAGACAACAAAACTCTGTTGCACTATTAAAAGTCAAAACTTGGTCAAATAAAGGACCGGAAAATGTGAAAATCGCTTATTTCGGGCTTTTTCTTTCTTTTTTGGAACACAAAAGAATGTTAAGCTGGAAGTCAACAAGAATGAAGTAGAGCGAATTCGTTTGGTTACAGAAGGAAATTTCGCCGTGTTTTTGTGTACGGCAAAGTTCAACTTCACTATATAAGCTCCATTTGTTAAAATTCGATGAGTTCGAAATTGTCCCAAACACAGTAGCATGTATAACCCAAGCCAGTTTTAAGGTATGGTTTAGTTCGATATTTATGATGTCTATTGAACGAGGATTGAGACCATTTGGAGTTATGGCACATGTTATTATTATTATTATTTTTTCACAGAAGTTAGCTTCCACATCAGTGTCTACGTGATCATCAAAACCTGTCTTTTAGTTTGGAATTGTTCGTGCTTAGTAAATTTCACTACTGCTGTTTAATGAAAAACGACTTGCTCTGTTGATAGAAAGTGTGTATCTTTTTCACTGCGTTTTAGTTTACCAGCGTATTGCAAGTTTATAGTACTGATTGTCAAGGTTAATTTCCTGTGATTTTGACCTCCAGAACCCTAGAATCGATTTCCTTATTTTTTTTCGAAATTTAAGCACTTCTGGTGAAAACGAACCACACCAGGTTTCTGGCTTTACCAATACCCAATTATGTTCTAAATATGAAAGAAATCGATTTTTCAACCTCTGCAGAAAAATCGGGATTTTGCTTTATTTTTACTGAAAGTCGCTCTTAATAGACGGAAGTGTTTCGCAGTTGTAAACACAACATACATAGTTGCAAAAAACAATGCTTGAAAAAATAAACCCAAACAACCAGCGCAATCAACAAAAACAAAAATGAAATTCAGGGTTTGACGGGATTCAAATGCCATGATCCTGTGACACTAGTGTAACGCCTTGACATATTCATTCTTCAGAGGTGGATTGCGAACTCACGCAAAACCAGCTCGCAGATGGCTTGATTGTTCACTTGTTATGAGCACTGTCGCCATCAGAAGATGAAGAAGTTAACAATGTTTATTTCTTGGCAGGCACTTGGATAACAACGTGCTCAAATTCTTGCATGAAGGAGTTTTTAAAGGCAACCGTGGGCTGTTTGTGCTGTAAGTAAAACTCAGCGTTTCGTTGAGATCGCGGCGGTCCTTGGTAATGAAAAACGCCGTGGGAAAATCTTTCTTAGGGGTCTTTCTTTAGAAGCTTCCTTCCTTGGGCACTTAATAGCCCATTCCTTGAAACTTTACCGTGAAAGCTCAATGGGCATTTTAACCGGCCTTTTCTCTCCCCCCATCCATACTTGTCCAATACTCCGACAAATTTATGCATAGCATTGTTAAATTTCTTATTGTTTTGCTCCATTCTTTATTGTTATGCTTTTGTACAGTATTGTTATGTGAAGTGAATACAATACAATGCCATTCATAAATTTGTCGGAGTATTGGACAACCCTCCCCCCATCCCAGGTGAGTGGCATGATGTTACAAAGTTAGTGATGCACCATATATTTGACGGGTTCGGGTATCATTTCTTTCAACAGCTTATCCCTACCGTTCTTGTCTGTGATATTTTGATCGCCTGATAACGCTGTGATCTGCTCCCCTCCCCCCATCCCCTGATGACCAGCATTTTCAACTTGCGTTACTTCATGGCGTAATATTTTGACTATTGAGGGGCACATTACGTCATGTGCAAAAAGAGACACTTTGCGTAGGTAGCACATTCATTATCAAGTTTGGTTCATTGTGAGTCTCTATTAAATATCGGAAAATTCCATAATTTTGCGTGACTAAAAAAAACAAGCCTTCGTGACCAAAATGTGACTGTGAAACGCTATTTGTAACTCTTGAATGCGCATAGTGATTCAGGAGTTATTGCAATTTTGCAATTGTTGGGCAGCCAAGTCGACTTTGTACTAACGCCTGCACTATGAGTAAACAAGGATACCCTTAAAAGAAATTTTGGTAGGTTCGAACCCGCATCAACCCAGTTTCTGAAGTTCAGCGCCAAACCGATTGAGCCATAGAGCCACTTCGTAAAATTAGGGTGCAAATTGAAGTACTGAAGGGTTGGAATGTAACGTCACAAAATTCACCGATTAAGCAGATTGATAGATTTTCTTTCAATTCTTGTCGCTAAGAGGAAACAAATATCACATCAAGATAGTAATGAAGACGAAGCGAATCTTTGAACAAGCGAAATGTTGCTGGAAATTCACGTTGAACTTAATGAAACAGCAAACGTCTCCCTGCATGACATGATAAATGGGTTCCAATAACTAAAAATTGATCTCATACGGGAAGACGAAATCAAACGGCTTAACCGTGTCATACGGTCATACGAGCTGACCTGGCTGTACGGGCCAAGATCTTATCGTATTAACCACTTCATTTTCCCAGCAAAAGAAAATAAATACTAGAAGAAATAGCATGGAAACGAATTTTCAGCAACACATTTGAAATTTGCAACTGTATTCATTTTTACTCAGGATAGAATTTACTTCCTACGCTGGGGATCTTTTGGACATTTCCGCATTCACTCAACTTTTTTCAGTTTTGATGCTGTGAAACTGAAAGCTTACATTAATTTAGAACTCGTCATTCTCCAAAAATTTGCGGTTTTCTTTCTTCTAAAATATGTTGAACCAGTCAAATGTTATGGAGCACTGAATTTTTATTTGTGCTATTTTTAGTAACAGAATGGCGGGAAAATTCAGAATTCAATGTGCTGACTTTTGATTGGTTCAAAATATTTCAGAATTTTTTTTAGTTCTGAAATCCTCGCCATGCGTTCTGTTAGAAACGGTAATTCAATGTACCATAACACACACACACACACACACACACACACACACACACACACACAAAAAAAAAACACTTTTTGGCACCAAATGAATGACGGTATTTTCTCGCTAAAAATGCTAAAATTTGAAAAAACAGGAAACTGTAAGTTTTTGGAGAATGACGAGTTTTATATTGATGCGAAATTTCAGTTTCACGCCAAATGAGATTGAAGAAGTAGATTGACCGTGACCGAAAATCGTGTAATAAAACCTCCTAGATTACATTTTAGCTCGCCGACGTTTTAGTCTTCAGCTAATATTGGATTGGAATAGGAGCCGTTATGTGGAATAGGAGCCGTTGTGATTAACCTTTCCCTACTTCACGATATGACGAGTCTGTTCTTTATCAATCGCGGGGAAAATATTTATTCATTGTACTTTTAAACACGGTCTTGTTATTTCTCTGTGGTTTCACGGCGCTTAGCAGCACGAGGTTGAATGGCTACTTCGAGTCTTCTTTGGGGGTTTTCTATTTGATTTCAGCTTTTAGATCGCGTACTTTTATCCGTATATCACGTCCAAAAATCCCCTTGAAAATAAGGGGCCTGTCGCCTTTTAATTGAAAGTTTATTATTTTGATCGACGAACAAACGCTACCGAGGGTCCTCTAAACCGTACAATTATAAGCTAAGTGTCGTCAACATAATACTTTTTAATTTATCCGTTATAATTTAATTCACGATTTGAATAAAGGGCCGTAACTCAGACAGAGACAGATTTTATCGTCATTTGTGACCCGTGGCCTTACATAACAGATGCACATGACTAAATCCCGCCGGGAACAAGGTAGCCTGTGTTTACAGAAGCCACCTTTACCATTCTTCCAGTGATTTTCCGATGAAAAGGTACGTGATACAAAATAGCGATTTTCGCTTTCTTGATGAGTTTCCTATTTAATTTTTGGTATCTTTGTAGCAATTTGAATAACAACCAGCTGAAGAATCTGTCTTCAAACGTTTTTCATGCCAACACTAATCTAGGACGACTGTGAGTAAAATTGTTCTGTTTTAAGTTTAACCAGAGTTATCATCGGCACCACAATAAATAATTAACCAACGGATTCTGCAATTTTTTCCCATTATTTAGACAGCTAAACGTATTTTACATATTTTCCAGAAACTTGAACGACAACCAGCTGCAGTTCCTACCTCCAGGGATTTTCCACACTAATACTCGGCTGGATCGGCCGTAAGTGTTTTCAAGCTACAAAATTGACAAACGGATAAGTTGATAGCTACTAACAGGTTTGTGACCACTTTTGTAAGGAAATGGGATCAAGCAAATTTTCCTTCAGAATATTTGGTAAAAGACGATGACTTCTCGGGACTGTAAGTGATACCCTTAATTAGCTAAAGAAGCCTTCAACTTAAAAAAAACCCATGTAGTTAGTAGATAGTGTTGAATGGGCGAGCGGTTTCATCAAAACGGATAAGTTAAGGTTACCGTGTACCTTCAGAGGTGTCTTCAGTCTTACGCACGTAGCGCTTCTCAGTTTCGCCGCAGATACCCCAAACCCTATATCAAATTAAAGCTTATAAAACTGGCTATTTGAATATGGCACTAACTTTTCACGAAAACGAATTTTTAAGTTTTCCGCGAAGTCTGAATATGAAGGTCTAGATCGCCTTTTGAAAGCTCC
>Ga0126336_10002405_pt1 | contig 10610 bp, 6 predicted proteins | sample SidCmetagenome_FD_92530 | JGI IMG/M metagenome (GOLD analysis project Ga0126336, IMG submission 92530) | Coral microbial communities from El Islote,Puerto Morelos, Mexico - Siderastrea C C metagenome | ecosystem: Host-associated > Invertebrates > Cnidaria > Coral | place: El Islote,Puerto...
AAAAAACTTTAAAACTCTTGTGATAGTACCATTACAGTACTGGTCAAATGTAAGTTGATTTCAAGATAACAGAATATGCATAGCCCTGGTACATTGCAGTTAATTCTCACAAGAATCGAGAGTTTACTGAGATCCAACACAGTTCTCAAGTCATTTCTTGACACAGGCAGCATAGATTGTACTGCACACACTGATTTTCAGGAAGCTGTTTCTATGTTCTTAAAGAGTAAGTTGAGTTCTTACTTCTGCTCCTCTCGTTGCCTGTCCATGTCCTTCATTTCAGTAACATACTGCTGTTTTCTGTCCTCTAATTCCTTTTGTAGCTTACTCATCTGCAACAAAAACAACAGAAGCAGGTGGTAAAAATGGCTTTTTTAACACTGTGCCACTTCTAACATGAACCTATGATTTTGGCCCATTTAATGCTGTCCAATTAAAATACTGGTGGTGCAAATTTACCACTTTCAGAAATCAAATTTATAAGCTGCTCCAGCAGTGGAGCAAATTAATTTAAGAAGAACCTCCTTCAGGTTTCTAGAAAGTTAACTGCAAAACAATTTCAACAACATTAAAATGCCAAATCTCTGCAACAGGAACATGGGTTCCCACAGCTACTGGTAAATTCTCTTACCATGTTTGAAATGCAATCCTGCAATGCTACACTCTAGAAAAAACCTTCTCATTCTTCCTACCTAATTATGTCTTAATTTGCATCAACATTTGCTTTCAATACAGTGTACCTCTTGGTTTGTTTCCTCCCGGGCTTTTTTGAGCCTGGTGCTCATGTTGGCCATTTCTTTCTGAACAGAATCTTGTCTTGCTCTAAGAGAAGACTCCATTTCAAGAACCTGAAATTTTTGGGAATATAATGTGTAAGTCAGAAATGGTAAGGGTGCATTGTTGTAAAGGCTGGGTTGTGTTTTGCCTCTAGTGCAGATATTGGCCCGGAACCATAAAGAGATTCACAGAAGCACAAAGAAAGCTGAAAAATAGAAAATACCCATTCATGTCAAGAAAAATGTTATATAGTTCACAAGGGGAAGATTCTTGCAGTGATTAAAGCAACTTAAGTAGTTGCAAAGACAACCTAAAAAGTGTCTTCACTTTCACAATGACAAGGGTAACACTGCATGTACATGTCTATCTTTGAAGAATAAAATATTAATGATGAATCTCAAAGGAAAGATTGCAAATTCCATTAGATGTACAGTACATGTATCTACATGTATGTGTCTACATGTATGTGTATTGCCCCAATAAAACTAAGCAAGTTGTAACAGCAAACGTTATTCCTTAGGAGTTTCCCCTTTCCCTCTGGGCTCCTCCACAACAGCTAAGGCAGTTCCTGAGATTACCAGGGGGTCAATCTAAGGGAAAACCCTGGCTGTGCACTACATTGGAAATACAGCAGGGGAGGGGGATTATCACTACACTCAGAAAATGAAATTTCTCTTTACATTATTGATACTTGTTCAGACATTCACGTGAGGGGAATAAAGAAAGTGATCACTAAGGATAAGATGTCTTGATATTAAGACAAATTCTCCTTACTAGTTCCATAAGAAATCTATGGAGAACAGTGAGGAGAATATGCATCTTTATATCAGGGCTTAAAGGGTTAAAAAGCTGGAAATATTAGTTGGTTACTGGACATACAGTAGTAGGAAACAAAGGGTGCTCAGACATGCTGAGCTTCTGTTAACTTGAAGGGGTTTCAATAAAATTTGAAGTACAATGTAGGTAGCTGGTTTAAGTGGAGTAGCCCACTGTATCAACAAGGTTTGAAAGAAAACTTTCTTTGACTACTTCAATTTAGAGAGAATAGTAGCCGACTTCTTTGAGCGAATTTGAAGACACTTTTCCTTGGTCGTCAACGCACAACTGATCACAATTGCTTCCAAAATGATCACAGTTGCTTCCAATGTTAATGTTTTGCTATTCTCTCCTGAGTAAACTCAAAATTCCCGCAGTGGACTTCTTCTGGGTCCTAGCCGCCCCCATCCCTACTCCCCCCAAAAACCATTAAAGAAAAGACTTAGTTAACATTACTATAAATTGGCCTCACCTGAGTCCTAAGGTCAACCAATCTTTTATCCTCAAATAATGTATCATTCTGTTTGTTCTGGTGATCAAGAGATCCATTTGAAACTTTTCCACCAACTGTATTGTCAATGCCATTCACTAATTCTATGGTTCCATTTAACCTCGGTGGTTCTGAGGTAATCTTTGAATTAGTAGAGTTGTTGTTAACTTCCAAAGAAGAACTACTCTTATCGACTAAATATCCAAATTTTTCTGATGTAGAATCCTCCTCACTCCAGTCCCCCTCTTTATCATCGTCATCATCATCATCAGACTCGTCATCACCATCATCATCACTATCATCATCCTCATCATCATAACCTTTACTTTGATGAAAATTGTAATCCACAAAATGAACATTGCTCATAAGACTTTCATCATCAGAAGACTGTGCATAGCTGTAAAAGTGTTCCTTGTTTCGTTCCATGTTAAATCGAACTTGCTTCTTTGCTGGTGCACCCTATTTAGAAAGGAAAGAAGAGTTTGCGTATATCCACCATGAGTGCCATGCATTTATATGCAAAAAAGTTGCACTAAAGTTGTACAATGTACGCTATGTTTGAACCTCAATTTCTGAACTCAGTGGGAGCACTGAAAATAGCCAGAATAAAACAGAGTCTGGATAATCAAGGATACAGAATGCAGTGCAGGTGAGAGATAAGCACACAACACAGACACATATGCATCCATATTTACGAGTTTTTAAGATGAGTCTGAGAGGGCATCTTACAGGTGTATATGCATTTCATTGCCTTTGTTATTCATTGCCATAAGATTGCTTTGTTTGGCATTGTTGTTCCCAAAACAAAGACAACGTCTCCAGTGAAAGAAGCAACTGCCGACAAGCAAGACATATTACATGTATGGACAGTGTACTGTAAATGACAAGATATGAAAGCCATCGTATTTCGAATCTTGTCTGCTTTGCATAAAACTATCGATTGATCAAGATTTCAAACTGCTTTTTAAGGAAAGCTACATACTATCAATTTGATCAACTGAATATTACTTATTTCAAAAAGGAAAAGACGATAGAAAGAAAAGGAATGTACCATTAATGAACTGACCAGCTCCTCAAACTTCAGTATTCTAATTTTACTTGCTTCCTAGACACCGTCATTTAATGTTAATGTTTTTCTTGGCATTACTCAAAACTTACAGCAGTTGCTGTACATGTAGTTTCCAGAACACTGTTAAGCCATGATGTACTTTTTTCATTTTACGCTAAAAATTACAGCTTTTTGTACCTTTCGAAATCCATTTTTTGAAGTCTGTATTTTGTCAGCCTCTTCCAACAGTGTGTCCAGCTGTGAATCCGATGAACACTTTGAAAAAGAAAGCCACATTAAACATGTGATATGAACTGCAATTATTCAATAAATAACAAAGGTAAAAACTTGAGTTATAATAATCTACTTGGTTACAATTACAAGCCAAGATAGACTTGTACACAGGGTTGTTTCTACATAATATTTTTGCAAGTGTTCTGGAATGTACTCGAAATGTTTTATGACAACATAATGTACATAATATGACACCTCATTTGATGGTCCTACAGATAATAAATGTGGTAAGTTAATGAGGTCCAAAGTATTTTTCCAAGCGCTGTAGAGGTGAGGAAAAATGCAAGCAACCAGTAAAATAATAAAAATAATAAAGAACTTTTATCAGGGAGACCATGTCACAGAATGTTCACAAGTGTGGTCTGTAAAACCATTGAATGACAGATTTGTTATTCTGCCCACTACATTGCCTGCCTGTCATTTTAGAACTGTTTTATGAGTGTTGGAAAAGCAAGATACTTCAGTGAAAATATATGGTCCTACACCAGGATGCTCTGGCGCAGTACACAGGTATGCTACATTTTTATGTCCTAAATTATGATACAGAGTTTACGGTGTAAGCTTAAACAAACCTTGAATCAGAACTGTATTCAAATGGTAGGAATACAATGTACTTATAAAATGTTGTGTTGCCAAAACCACACCAGAGATTAGAGTAAGCAAACAAACAATAACCCAGTCCAATTCTTTCTACACAAGGAGCCTCACTTACCTCTGAGGAGGAACGGTACTGCCGTCCAAGAAACTCGAAGTCTCCATTAAGAAGTGGTTTGTGATTTAAGATAACTGGGTCCCTCACCATGCCACGAGATGCCTTATCATGAATCTTTAAGAAATAACAACAATTGAAATTGAAATTGAAACAATGGCTTGTCATTATAACAGTACTGTGTTTCTATTTTAGCAATCTATGAATCTACCAGAAACAATGACAGCCCACTAAAAGGACTATGTACTACAAAACATCCGTGCAAAGATCAGGCAAGTTACAGATGTTGATGTAGAGGCATGTAGCAGCTTTGACAAGGTTGTAAAGAATTACAGTCGACGCTCACCTTGCAACCACTTTTGTAAGCGACCAGCTCTAGTTATGACCAGCAAAACCCTGCTTGAATTGTCATTTATTAAGGTATCGTGGAAGAAAAAAAAGTCCACTTTTTTTCAATTTCCCCAAAAATCATATTTAATAGAGAAAAATAAGAGCTATCAAATGCTGAAAATTTGAAGTCAAAATTTTTTTTCCTTCGAGAGATATAAAGCAAAACATATTTTATGGTTTGACCAGTTAGTGTGAGATTGATGACAAGTATCATCTAGCGATTGTCGTCAAGTGATTAGCGATTGCAACATATCCAATGACGTACGCGATCTTTGTACATTTTTGTAATATGCAAAATTACGGAACACACTCTAAGTAGTCAATGGTACGTGGAGTCCTCTTCTTATCATTTCAGTTTTACTGTTAAAATTTGCAAGAGTTCAATTCGTAATGTCCCAGAAAAATCCATTTTGCCACTCGGGGAAAAGAAAAAGACGAAAATCGTAGACTACGTTTCCTACAGAGCGGAAAGCTGCGCTGGCTGAAAGCGACAGCACAGAGGCTCCTATTACAATCAAAAAGAACGTTGTGATCGAAGGAGCTAGTGCGAAAGAAATCCAAAAAGCGACCCTAAAAACAACTCGCATTCAACTGAAGAGCTATTGAACCTAAAAGAACTTTGAATCTGTTGACATGAATTTAGTGAATGAAGATATAGAGGAAGCAGCAGTTTGTAAAGAGTGGATTTTCAATTGAACTACTCGACATTGCCAGTCACAGAAAAGGGTTATGACAACTGCGAGATGCATTCAAACTCTTTGCAGTTCAATTCCTCTGAAAAAATGGTAACCAGTTCGAAGTAAACAGAGCCGTTGTTGTGGGTATGTGATACATCTGTAAGAGCATCAGCTGCTAAAAAGCTGTTCAGTATTCTCAATGTTAGAAGACCCATCTCTGCTAGATCCTGGACAGAACATACTGCTGTAGTAGAAAAACAAGCAAAAGAACTCCTAGAATGGAAGTTACTAAATGGTTTGCTTTGCAATCTTCCTTTTCCTCTAGTGAGGCCTTCCAAGAGGGGTAGCCTTGTCGCTTTGTTGCGTCTTTCTCAGGAACAATGTCGCTGAACTAACGGTTGTAAATGTCGCTGTCGTTTTTGTAGCATGTGTAAATGTCACTGTCACTTTATAAATTCTTAAAATAACGGAATTGCTGGTTATGTCATAGTCACTGCCGTCTTTTGCCATTTAAATGAGTTTTGTTTAGCAGTTTTTGGCACATCTCAGCAGATGGTCAAGAAGAGCATTGAAACATGCATCTAGTGTCTTCAATATCACATGATTGTGAAGAGGAACTGTTAAATTATTGGCCACCAGTTCCTTCTGTTTACCCCCAAATGACACAAATCAATATAGGTACTAGTTAAGTAACGGTCAGTAAAACGTTTGCCTCACCGTGAGGCCTGAAGTCACTTGGCATGTAGATCGTGAATATTCCTAAATTTCTTCCTCAACAGGCAAAGCGATCTGGAAGAGTGCTTGGCCAGAAAAAACTTGAGAGGAAGATTGCTTGGCGAGAAATAATTATGTAAATCATTCTGTAAATCACTTTATGGTGACGTTGATACCCCAAAATAAGATTACTCCTACTTTAGAATGAAACGAATGCGCCTCCATTTCTTAACCCTTTGGAGTAGGAAACACTCAAGATCTTTGTCTTTTATTACTCTCAAAAGAAAATCAATTTACAAATCCGATCTTTTGGGACGACGAATATTCTTCTGACACTTAGAAACTCTAAAACAAGAGACCCTGTAGAGTGTAGAGACGGCAAGTTTGAAAGGAAGTGTCGCCAAGATATAAATGCGCTGCCAGAGGTGGAAGTATCTAGGGGGGTCCGGGGGCATGCTCCCCCGGGAAATTTTGAAATTTTGTACTTCGGGATTGCGATTTTCAGCATTCTGAGGGGCAAGTGAAAGTGGTTCAATTGCTGTAAATTAAAGTCACTTTTTTCCTTCAAAAAGAACAACTGTGCTGACAACGTAGATACCGGCGGAGATCCTGAAAATCAGTCAATTTGTTGCTGTGAGTGACTTACGTAATTGACAGACTGTAAATGAAGTTTTACATTTAACAGATAAACAGAAAAAAAAATGATCGTCAACTCTCAGTCTGCATACAACACATCAAAGGTCACCGATTTACGGAACCCTCGAAGTCATGCAAGGGTTACTAGTCCCAATTTTGACTGGCTGTACTGAAGCACCAATCAAATAGACTCTGATTATTATCTTTTATTGGTAAAATACACAATTTCGTGACGTTGCTGTCTATCTATAGTGCTTATTGTGTCACTGTCGTATTTTGCCGGTGCAGTTAAGTCACTTGTCGGTGTTTAGAAAGTCCCATGTCGCCAGTTTTCAGGGCCGTGTCGCTTGTCGCTTTTACCCCTTGGAAGGCCTCTCTAGTGGCCGGGTATTCTGCAGTTTAGCGCCTCTCCCTCTCCTTCCTTTGCCACGACTTCCTCCCCCACTTCTTGACTGAGTGCCTTTCCTGGAAGCCATCCACACAGATAAATAGGTCGAGCAGCAGTTTTGCCAGGAGAGTTATTACAGCACACCTTTCTTTGTGGTTTGTCATGGAATACCGCCGACAATATGATGGTGTATCCAATTGATTGGTTGAATGTGATTGGATCACAGACGCACATCGAGAACACCCTAATGTAAACAATTCCTGACGCCCCAAAAACTTCAAGTTGCTTTTTCTCGAGTATACATTTTTCACGGATATCCAAACTTTGAAGAGTTAATTCTCGCGAAATATGCGACCAATGGGCGTGAAATTTGAGTTTTGTTTTAGTTTTGAAGATGTGAGGAATTAATTTCAACAATGCCCTAAAATTGCTGTCTTCAACTTAACAAATTCATTAAAAAATAATGGAGTTTTAAAAGAGAAATCCCAGACACCCTTATTTAGAACAATATCTGAACGTCATTTTCCAAGCCAAGACGTAGGTGTTGATGCAAACGCGTTGGCAAATAAACCTGAATTGTGAAACCACTTCGTAGAAAAAAATGTGCTGTAGTTGCTTTTAAAGGTATTTTTGGTCCAAACAAATTCAATGAAATTTTTGTTTATTAAGCTTTCAGAAAATATATACTTTAATTGTGTTAGCACTATAGCTTGCGCGCAAATTTACTTAGAACCCAAACACTAATATCTCTGCCGTAATACCTTAAACTCTGCAATTATAAGCTCTCGTAAGCAACCGCTCCTGTACGTGTAAGTGACCACAAATTATGGACTGAAAGCAACCATAATTCTAAAAAAGCATTAAAATACAAAGAATGTTTGGCAATTTCTTTCCAAATTTAAACTCAATTATCTCTGAAAAGTGCATGGTTACCCCCAATTTTCTTTTTGGATTCTGATAACCCTTGCTAAGATCTGCTTTTTCCACATAGTCATAAACCTACATTGTATTTGGGTGCAAATTCCTTATGAAACCTGAATATCCCGAGATGCGCAGAACGTATGCACAGCAACAAAAGGAGGCACCGTCCTTAAGTTCTCATAAGCAAACACTCATCTGAATAAGAGATTATGGGAAGTTTAAATCTATGTGGATGTGTGACCTGTACATTTGAGAGCCTCTCCTGTGATAGGCAAGCCCATTCTCGTAAGCGTATTCTAGTTGCAACCACTTTCCTGAATTCCCAAGGTGGTCACTTACAAGAGCTTCCACTGCAGTTGGGAAAGTAATAGACAAGAAAAAACGTGATCTTAGCCAGTCTTATGCTACATATAAGGGGCTAACAAGACAGCTGCTACAGTGTCAACAAGAGTTCCTCAAACACATCCAACTAGTCTTTGAACACTACTACATTTAAGTGCAACCAGCCAGCAGGACAAGTATACCTACACTTCTTCAAACCCTAATCTTCTTTGTACAGTAATCTCTAAATGTATTGTCTGTGTAATATTGACCTGCATTCAATGTGTTGTTAGTTTTGTGTCAGTCTTTACAAATCAATCAACTCCACTTTGAGCTAAAAATGACCTATTAACATCTAGAACTCTGTTTTTATTGTTCTCTGTACTGTATTTTGACCTCTTCCTATACTGAAAACCGTTTGTTTATGCCATGTCTCATTGACTCGCTGTCAGAGTTCGTGATTTCCATAAAATTAATTCACCTCACAAATTCCCTGATTAAGAGTTCTGCACGGCAGATTTTTTCATCTGTAGCACATTATTTCGTTTCAAAACTTTCACAATGTGCACCAAGAAAGTGCACAAAAAAGTGCTCGTACTTTGATTTTCTTTTTTTTCCCGACTTTTAGTGTTAACAAAAAAATTATTACTTTTCAACGAGCCGCAATAAATGAGCCCAAAACAGCCGCGATGAGAAATTAGCATGACAAAACATTCATTCGTGTAACTGCTTTGCTGAAGTGGATTATATCGCCATTAGTTTTAATATCTACAGATTTGAAGTCTATAGAATAGGTTTAATGTCGTAGTTCAAGGAAGAAAGTAAAGTATAATAACTTCAAGACAAAAATGATACTTTCGACTCTGTCAAATGCTTACAAAATCAATTTGACAGAACGACATCAATCACTTCGAGAGCAGCGTTTGTCTTGTCAACAAAAAATATTGGAAGGCTTTAACAGAAAAATTAGACAACTGTGAGACGATTTTCAATGCTACGTAATTACAAACCGATAAAGATTTTATGAGTATTAAAAATAGAACGTCTCTATTTAAACGTAGCAAACACAGTCTATAAATCGCGAGAGACCGATCGAGTCACCAGAAAGACCGATCGAGTCACCAGAAAGTGACAATATAGTTTTGTCAAGCTTGTGTTGAATCCGTTTACTTTTCGTTAGCAAAAAGGGCCTATATCTGTAACAGAACCAAAATAAACGGGACGAAAATACGAAAGTGAAGTTACGTATCACAAGGCTTCATCAACGCCACGGGAATTCCACTCTCATTTAATTTACGAGTTCTCGAAGCCATACAAAATGATGTTCGAACGACCGCAGCAGAGCGATTGAAGCTACATTATCTATCGCTGTTTGATCCACCCGGAAACAAGGAAACTATGAATAAATGAGTTTTCAACTCTAAAAGCATCATAAAACCACAAAAGTAAGACAGACCGTCGTCTAGAAAAGGAATACGCTTAAGTAACAGAAAGTAGTGCAGTCAACGAGGTTAAAAAGCCATGAGTGCATACCTAAGTTGCTCCGCATAAATTATTGCGGGTTTTTAGCCAGTTTGGGCTGAAAACCACAATTAATCCTTCAGAACCTACCTGACTATAATCTGCTTTCCTTTCCATTAAAACTTGGCTCATTTCGACCATATTGAGCGCATTTAGCCCATGTTTTACCGGTGTTCATCTCGCGTACCCGTTCGCCAAGCCATCTTACACGACGTAGTGGCACATCGGATTATGGTTTGACAGCCATGGCAACCAATGAGTTGACGTTTGACAGATCATTGTAACTGCAAGTAAACTGCTAACTGAATGTTTTAGAATCAGATCTGAGAATTTGTAAAATCTTTCAAGTTGAATTGGCCATCTTGAGTGATGCTCGATGGATCGTCTACAGAAACTGAAAAACGTCCAAAATTTTCAGTAAATAACTTTGGGAGTTCATTGACGTTCTCTTAGGGCCCGTCGACATATTGACAAGTACTGGACGTTTAGGGGGGAGGGGATCAGGGAGAGTCAAGATTTTGACGTTAGAGTAGGGAAACTGAGACATAACCAAAATAACGTGTTAAAACAACCACAGTTCACTCATGTTGATAAAAGAACATAAAAAGAAAAACGTACTGCAGTAGAAAATGAGAACGAACTTTGACACTTAAACGGGTGGCGCAGAAGTCATACGCATTTCCTAAAACCATTTGCTAAAACCAACAAAAGTGTTCTGTCTGGATATACGATATAACTAGACAAAGCACCAGTGGTTAAATAAAAAAGTTCCAACAGAATTTCAAACTTTCTCAATCATTAAAGCCATTCACCTTTCAGTTCTATTCGGAATTCATGTCAGTTACAATGCAAATGCATCCCCTTGTCACGAGTAGAAATTCAGTGGTAGCGAATAAACTCATCGGCTC
>Ga0126336_10002406_pt1 | contig 10606 bp, 7 predicted proteins | sample SidCmetagenome_FD_92530 | JGI IMG/M metagenome (GOLD analysis project Ga0126336, IMG submission 92530) | Coral microbial communities from El Islote,Puerto Morelos, Mexico - Siderastrea C C metagenome | ecosystem: Host-associated > Invertebrates > Cnidaria > Coral | place: El Islote,Puerto...
GAAACCGAAGAAACCACGCTAAATTTACTAGAAATCACGCGACGCGAGTCAACCCCAGCCTCGCTATCGTGTTTGCGCGGTTACCATTCCAATATGGCGCCGGGAACTGTAAAAAGGGCTATTTGAGGTGAAACGTTCTGGATGTAAAGAAACATTATGTCCAGACATCACTGATAATCGGTTGGATTTTTTCGTACCAGGTACAGAGATTTTTCATGATTAGCCAGTGAGGTTATGGTGAGGATCCTTGCACGTTAAAAGTATAGCATAAACTCTCCCTATTTTCCTCTTTCTATCCCTTGCCCTCGAAGCGATAATATTCTCGGAGTTGAATTTCAGGGTCAAACCAAAATATTACCTTTGACGGTTTCCCACAACACTAAGAAGAAAAGAGCAAAGTGTAGTGTATACCGCAGATTTTAGATTTTTAGATTTTAGATACCATTAGATCATATAAACGTGTAAAATTACTGTACACCAAACCGAAAACACCTTAGTACCGTATACCCAAAAACCTCTGGCCAACACTGAATTGAATATCGAGCAGCGTAAAGAACTCTTTCCCTGTATAGAATGTGATTTCGCTTGGACGTCAATAGGGGGTCAGGAATGAGACCGAACGATAAGGCGTTCTTTTGTACCTGTATGAAGAAGGTACCCGATTCTGGGGGCCGGAAGGCTACGTAACCTGGTACGGTCGCAAAGGTTAACAGGAAGTCAGCTTCCGGAGGAAAGACACTCTTTGGCAGGGTGGAGTTGGGCGAGAATGGACGATCAAAAGACTGGTTGTCTGCTTGAGCTGACATTGAGTTGATACTCCCAGCTGAAGACACAAATGTTTCACTGATATTGTCGTGTAGACCCCTGCAGGTCTGGATAATGAACACCTTAGGTTTTCCCATAAGTGATGGGCACTTGCCCGCTTGGAATTCGACCATCAAATTTTTAACGGTGGTCTCTTTGCCGTCAAGGCCCAGAATACAGTCGCGGTCTCCGCCATGTGACATCAGAACAAATACAAAAGCACCAAAGGAACTGTGATCTATGCGCCCATACTTCTCGGCCACGCTCTTTATCTCGTGTTTACTTAAATCTCTCTTGATAATAACATTGAAGTTGAGATCTTCAAAGAGATTTTTGAGGCTCTTTTCGTCTTCACGAGATCCTGTACGGTCAGCCATGTTCTTGTTTTGAAAGTTGAAGTTGTTTATGATGACGCAGTATCCACGGGAACGTTGGTTGATTTCGTACCGGCTTAACTGAGGTGCACCTGCGATTCTTAAAAATAGGACATTGATCACATTATATTTTCGGCGATCTGTAAAGAATGATAATGTTAAGCCCAGCCCTTTTTTTCTCGATATGAGGAAATGGCACCCGAAAACCACCTTGTACAGCATAATGAACGGCACTAAAGGAACCCACCACCACAGCCACTAATTCAAGATTTTTTACTCTGGTGGTGAAACTGTTGAAGAATAATCGAAACAGAGATCAGAAGCTGAACTTGCGAGAAATGCCATTTCAAATTCAAGGACAGAGACTGCATCAAGAACAGTGTGAAAAGAAAGAGAACCCACGTATTTACAACGTTGGATACACGTTATTATTCACACTATACCTGGGCCAAGAGATGCTGTGTCGTGATCCGGAACTAGCGTCAAGCCTTGAAAAGAAAAAGTGAAATATTACCTTGGAGGCAGAATCTCTTGACCTTTGAATCTTCTCAGGCCTGAAACTTTTCAGGTACCTTAAAACAAAACAGCACACCGAACTGCCAAACCATGCCATTAGATGAACATTTTAGAGGCTAAATACCACACTGTATTACAAATTACTGATTTGAGCCATAGTACAAAATCATCTCTGACATCTTACCGAGGCGCACTTGAGCTCTCAGGGTGTGAGTAAGGTATGGTACTTGAATAGGTAGTGCTTTGTTTGACTGGGCAGGCTGTCTGTGCATATCCAATACCAACTCGTTGACTTTTCTCAGCATCTCAATCAAATGGTATATGTGACAGTATTTTTTGATAACCCTCACCAAGACCTATGAAATAATGAACAAATGGGTAATGAAAATGTATTCCATGTTGAAAAGCCAAGTCGCACACTCTTTTGTTTGATTTCTGTCTTATTCCAGGCTTCAGTTATCCGCACCATTCTCCAAGCCACCCAAAAGTAGCTTCAAGTTGATCTCAATAGGTGCCGCATTTTGTAATGTGTCATTTCGTTGTGCAACAACAATGGCTGTTATTACAGTTGAGCCTGCGGTCAATTATCCTTTTGTTAAAAAAGACACGCAAATGAGGCTAGCGGGTCAACACTGTGCGATACAAGGCAGAATGATCCATTAGCCTCGTTTGTATGTCAAAACCGCTGATAACTGTGATAACAGCTATTGGCTATTTCCGAGTCGCTGTTAGCCTCTTTATTAACGTGAGGTCTGGTGCACAGACTTTCACGCAAAAATTAAAGAGTTTCCAGCTCCCGATCATATCCACATAAAACTAATTTTCGTATGAAAAGTGGTGCACTCAACTCCCCCTCTCCTCCCTCTCCCTCTCCCATTAACCGTTACTCCTCAACTAACACAGAAAGAAATTAAATACTTCTGCGCAAAAGCTATTTCTAGTGACATTTAGAAGGTTAACTTGGAGCACGTTTTCTTGGTCTCTTCTGGAAAGAAAATGGGCAGAAGAAGAATGTTCAGAATTATTCAGTAGAATATGATACAATAAAAGAAACGATCGTTCCAAAAATGGACTGAAAAATCACCGCGGGTTTTTTCCACAAGGTCAGTGGGAGAATTAAATTTGCTGCCGATGCGCTGTTGTTTTGGTTACCCGTTTTGTTATCACTCAGGCTGTGATTGGCAACAATTTTATTCTGCTTATTTCATTTATTCTACCCCAAATAGCAGAATACACGGAATGGCATAAACTACCATTCTAACGATTCCAGAATGAGAATAGGCAGTTAAAAGCGCACCAAAAGACATTCCACGTGTTCTCACTCCAGAATGGTTCTCAATAAACGCGCTCTAAAGCCCTAGCCAAACGGAGTCGCAAGTCTGCACAAGTTTAGAAATGTCTACTTGCGTACACAGACTTGCGATGGCTGGCCAAACGGCCTCGCAAGTACACGCAAGCTCAACACAATTTACCTAAACGCCATTTCAGTGCAGCCTTCAAGCGTGCGCTCCTGTACCAAGGAAAACTACAGTGAGACCATCTTACGGTGACTTGCGTTTGGTGACCAACTTAGGTGCAAATTTCAGTCACGGCCAAACGAAGTCGCAAGTTAATGCAAGGTTTCAACTTGCAATAACTTGCGACTCCATTAGGCCAGGCCCCTAGATGATACAATTTGCATCCTATAAATTTGGAAACATAAACATCTAACAAAGACCCTTGTTTGGCTTCTTAACCATTGCCCTTTCAATTTATTTGAAAACAATGCTTAACTCTTTCCTGTCAGCAGTTGTATTTTCCCGACCTTGAAGTCGGGAATCATTGAACCTCTTGTGACGTCATCATTTTTGACGTCACCAGATTGTTTTGATAAGCAGCTAACACAGCAAGGACAGATCCATCCATACGTGTGTCCATTCTGAATATCGACCAAATTCTGGCAGAGCTATACCAGAAAAAACGTGTCCAATTTGGGTGCAAAATTGGTGGAAAAATAGGCCAAGTCACCTAGTTGATCAATGTTCCATTTCCAGGTTTTTAGAAGGGCTGAGGCCAAAACTTTTCCAGTGGATAGAAAGGGGATAAAGGGTAAAAGGTAAAGCGAAAAGAAAGAGAGAGAAAAAGGAAAGCAAAAAAAAAAAAGTCCAAATTTTGGCTTATGTGCATGTGTGAAAGCAAAATATTGTACAATTTACAACAGAAGCTGGCTCAAACTTAAGCTAAATTGTAAGAAAACGCTTTTGTAGCAAAGTTAAGTGGCATTTGGCAACATAGCACTTAAAAAACCGCTTTAGCGGTAAAAAATGCGTTTTTCTAAGGACAAAACAGTGACAGGAAAGGGTTAAATCAATGAAAGTTGTGTTAATGAACTTTTTGACCTATACCTGAATGAACAAAGATTCTGTCACTTGCTGGGCTTCTACAACTGGAGTGGTCACATAAGTTAACAGAAAATCAGCTTCGTCTCGGCACCTCCAGGTGTGGCACATGAAGAAAATAATGACTTAGCTTTGTCGCAAAGAAAGTGTGTCTCCAATGAACTGTCGTGGCTTTCCCCGAATTTAGATGGCGCTGTTGTGTATCTCACAACAAAAAACAGCTTGGGCTTGTTTTGTAGGGAAGGGCAGTTTATAGCTTTGAACTCAGACATCACCTGCTCGACGTTTGCTTTTCTTCTATCGACACCAGTAATTTCGTGGTCTTTGCCGCACACTGACATCACGATGAAAACAAAAGAGTTGTGTCTGCTGTTGTCTTTGTGGGCAAATTTTTGGGCCACTTCGTAGATTTGGAGCCTCTGACGACCTCGTCGGACCTGCACGTCAAACGCAAGAGAGGCAAAAAGATTTGCGAGCTCCTTCTCTTCGCTTTTCATATTTGGATTGTTATTTATCATGAGGCAAATTCCGCGTGGGCGTTTTTTTCATTTCATAGTAGCTAAGTTCAGGTACCTCTGGAAATAAAATGATCAATAAGTTTGTAATGGACAGCCACTGAATTATATAGTCATGTAGTTATAAAATACGCCAATCAAAAGAAGGAGCAACAATTATTCCATACAAGTAAGTAAGGAGGGAAGCAAACAAGAAACGCCAGGGGAGGGGGGTGACTCACATATGCAAGTGGCGGGGATGCTCGTCGTCTCGCTTAGAGGTGTAAATTGCAGAGTTTGGTCCCACTTAGGGTGTTTAGGACAAAAAGCCAATGTTTTTACTCATACAGGTATCGCTTAGGGTAGACCATGAACGTAAACTTTTAAAGATTCATGAAAATGGTTCTAAAATCTAATAATAGAATACAACATTCGATAGAAACATCTTTAGCGCAATTCAAATCACTATAGCTCTTATTTGGTTGTCTGTTTTACCATGGTCTCTTTTAGGGGCCAAATAAAGCCTGAGCCACGCCCAGATTGGTCTCCTTTAGGGTTTTAATTCTAATTTTTCGACGAGCATCCCCGTCCCTTTCTAACGGAAGTCCCCCCCCCGGGAAGAAACGCAGTGACGACAGAAGAAAAGAGGTAAGGAGGGAGCTAGGTAAGAAAGAACGGAAGAGACTGGTGGATGGATCGCGGAGGGAATGAGAAATAGATTTTAAGTACAAAAATGACTTTAAGTACACGTCTTTCGAGAAATAAGAAGTTTCAGAATCATTTCGATATAATTAGGCGAAAACCTACATGGAACATGCTTCATCGAGAAATAGGATTCCTAAGTAACCCCTCTAAATGCAAAAGTGTTTTCGTGCACTTGTTCAGGCATCAATGATTTTCAGTCATCTTGTTTTAATCAATGGATTCTGTAAGTAGTCATTTGACAATGTATAATTTGGTGTAAATTTTATTCTTCTATCATTATTTAGTGTTTTTATTTAGTTACAAGACTCCATTTAAACCAGCTCCGTTGAACTGGAAATTCCTGTCTAAATATTTGGTAACGAGGCGACGGTGGGTAGGAAGGAAGGAAGGAAGGAAGGAAGGAAAGAAAGAAAGGAGGAAGGAAGCGGAGTAAAGAGGGTGGGTGAAAGCAAGCTGGGAAAAATAAAGGAATGGAACGAAGGGAAAAAGAAGAACGGAGGGATGGGAGAGCAGATGGAGGGACGAACGGAAAGAGAGAAGGAAGCGAGCGAGGAAAAGAAACAAGGAAGGGAGGGAGGGAGGGAAGGACGGAGGAGGGAAGAGGAGGGGAGGGGAGGATGGAGTAGTGAGTAACCTTTTGTGAAATAATGAGCGAGTGAGTCACTGAGAAGTCAATACAAACCTTCAAATTCTTGATGATCTTGCTTTGCTTTTCCGGGAAGGTCAGGTAAAAACCTCAGAAGTCCTGAAAGTTAAGACAGCAAAACAAGCTTACTCTTCATACGTAGGTACGAATCTGCTGCAATCAAATGTCTCCATATGAAAAGTTTCATAATATTTTCAAATGCATGAATAAAATGCGATCATGTCTTATAATGTCAGCTTAAAGTAGCTAATAAAATAAATGAAAAATTATCCCATAACTTTAACCGGTGATGTTTAACAGTTGATGCATTGGTAGATGTTTTTGTGATATTCAATAAAGGTTCAACTGTTATTAGCATAATGGTAATTAGAATTACTAGAAATGATGGAAGGATGCGCACCTCTAGCAACAGCTAGCATCCAACAAGACGCAGAATTCTTATTTGCAAGTACTGGTTCCACTTCTGAGGAGCGTTGCTCATTATTCTCATTTGTGTGTGATGGCTCCACTTCTGCAAAAGTGAAGATCAGTACTTTGTGAAGAACATTACTCTGTAAATTGCCAAATCACTGCTCTTTACAGTTCTTTGTTGTCACATGACTGAACTCTAATGCCTTTTATTTTCGCAGGGTTAAACTTTTAAGTCTCAATAATGGCAAGCATCTAATTTCTCCTTACAATATTAATACTTGTTCAAACATACATGTCACGAGAACAAAGAAAATGATCACTAACAATCAAATGTGTTGATTTTTAATCAAATTCCCCCATCTAGTAACATAAGAAATATAAGCAGAATAGTAAGGAGGATATGGATGTTAATATTGGGCGTTAAAGGGTTAAATTAGCAAAATCGTGAGAAAATGGCCGGTATATAAATTTTCGCGATATTCGATGAGTCTCCTATTCTTCTATCTCGTACAAATACTGAAGAAATTACATAGCTTCCCTCCAAGAAGTCAATAACGCGTGCTTTTGACTTATCGGCGAAGTGTACCTGGCGTTTTTCAATACGTTTTCCTTTCGAGGACTTACTTTCGCATTTTGCCGTTTCCCAACTATGTAGTTCACGCGTACATATTACACTGAATTTGCCGTGAGTAAACTAACATTAGTGTAAGTATTTTAGGGATGTTTTTTCTGGTTTGTGAGGTGTTGCATTCCAGTCAAAACAATCCCAGTTAACTTCTGTCTTTCTTACTGGTTCACGTTCACACAAGTTATCAGCAAATAACCCCTGCCGTGTGGCTTTAAACGTTTTTGGCGCGAAGCAGCAGTCTAAAAACGTAGCCAAAAAAATAGAAAACGATCGCGAAATTGTGAATCGAACAAAACAATTATTCCTCTCGCTCTTGTTGGAATTAATCTACGCATCTATAGTTGGTTATTTATCACTTTATATCCAACTCTTGCCATTGAAATAGTTGTTAATTACGCGTTCGGATACCTTCTTCTTCTTCTTCTTCTTCTTCTTCTTCTTCTTCTTCTTCTTCTTCTTCTTCTTCTTCTTCTTCTTCTTCTTTCGGAACTAAGGTTACTTGAATTTGCTGTTATTGTCTTCAGAGCACAAGCGAGCAAATCCAAAGCAGAAATCCTTCCCGTTGCCACTAAATGAGACTCTCTGCTCTCTGCCATTGATCATGAAGACAATGGTTTTAGACTTCAAATCGCGATGAACACTTAAGACGCTTTCAGTTGTAATGGGACAGTCATGGTGCATTATTTGAACTGCAGGACTGTGCGAATTTCTGGTGTCCAATAATTTGTGGTATATTTGTCTTGATTTACTGTTCCATGCCCTGTAACGATAAACATATGGATCAGTGTTGGAAAGGCTTTTAGGTGAGACTTGAAATCCTGAGGTCCAGGGTTCAAGGCCCACTCTCACCACTGCCTGAAATTCAGTGTTACACGGCAGACTTGAGTTCAACTTTCCGCCAAGCTTGTAGCTTAGCAAACTGCTCTGCCTTGGGCCAGGCAAGATTATTAGAAACCTCCAAGAGTCACTCTCCTGAAGTAGGAAAATGAACGCAGAACAGTTCTTTCATATGAAACTATTTGCTGCATATTTATTTCCCAAGTTTGAACATGGAAACTATTAAAGATGAAAGGGTTAGGAATACCAGTCACACAAGGTGCTATGTGAGCATTACATGCGACATCAGTCATCACGACATGGTGCCATAGATGTTGTCATAACATCATGTTAGAAGACACCTGTTCATGTTTTCTTACCATAGCTCTCCAGTTAATCGCTGATGTCCTATACCCCGTCCGTTAAGGAACCGAAGATTTCTGAATATAAGATAAGAAAACGATTTCCATTATAGCAATTTACGCGTTTCAAATGACGCAAGCAGTACCTCGTACGCTACACCACAGTGTGCAAAATGCACCTGACGTTAAATAGTCAAAACATGCATCACAAGAATTTAGGAGATGATGATGATGACGATGATGATGATGGTGATTATTATTTTTATTATTATTATTATTATTATTATTATTATTATTATTTTATAACTAGTTAAATCATGCGTTTCCCGTCAACTTTTCCTCTTCGTGTTTTTCTTCCACCAGTGTTTTGAGTTTCCCTAACCTCGACTATCTTATCTGTCGTGGGTCTCCAAGGATAAGCTGGTTCTGGATTTGGTGGGTGTTTAATAAAAACGGCACAAAAATGCCCAACTGATGAAATTCAGGTAACTGATAACTGGCAACGTTTTCATGGAACTCACTAAAATTACGAAAATAAAATGATCATCGAAATCTTATTTTTCAAAGCAATGTTGAATGACAATTACTTCAAGTGTAGCCTTTTCTTTCTCGTCCAGAAACGTCATAAACGCGCGCAGTGGGCATGGCGTCGTGGAATTTGCCATTGGTAAAGTTTTTATATTCACGCTTCGTGTTTTCCTTCTCTTTATCGGCGAAATACAAAGGAGACTGAGGAGACACAGCTATTCAAATGGTAAATCCCTAGCTAGTCTTAAACAAGACATTGCTACGCACCCGGGACTCTCAGCCACGCTCAAAACGTTTTTGATTAGTTCAGTTGGCAACTTCTTGAAAACTTTTTCATGGCTTTCGTACGTGACTGGCAGAGTCGTCAAGTTTCACGTATGCGCTCGCAGGACTCCTTCTCTCGTACTTCTTGAATTTGATTAGCCAGTTAAAACTGCGGAGTTTGGCTAGTCAACTGCGGAGCTGGCTAACAACTTTGCCGAATTCTTCCATAACAAGATAGTAAATATCCAAAACGCGCTATCCAGTGAGCTATCTATTTCCGATCATCGGATTTGTTTGGCTGATGAACAGACATCATTCGAGCTTGCAGTCTTCCAACGAGTGTCTGTAAAGGAAGTTGAGCATCTTATTGATGTGACACGTCTTAAGTCTTGTGAAGTTGACCCAATACCGGCACGTATCTTGAAAGGCTGTAAGTTGACTCTTTTGCCGACGCTGACCAGCATCGTCAATCTGTCACTCCAGTCTGCATGTATGCCTGGGCAGTTGAAGGAAGCTATGGTTAGACCTAAACTTAAAAAGGAGTCGCTCCACTTTAAGGAGTATTTTAATTTCCGGCCCACCTTTAATTTGAAGTTTGTGAGTAAGATCATTGAAAGAGCTGTTGAAGTTCAAGTAAGGAACCATGTCATTGATAAAGATCTAGACGAATTACTCCAGTCAGCATACAAACGCCTACACAGTACCGAGAAAGCTTTACTGAAAGTACAGAACGATATACTTCGTGCAATTGATGACAACAAATGTGTTGCGCTCCAGCGCGTTCGACACTGTCGATCACAAATTTCTCTTAGAAAGATTGTGCAATGGCTTTTCCTTTTAAAGGACAGGTCTTGAAATGGTTTGAATCCTACCTTCAGGACAGAAAGCAGTTTGTGATGATTGATGGTGTAAAATCTGTTGTTAAAGATCTTCACTTTGGTGTTCCACAAGGATCGGTCCTTGGTTCGATCTTGTACTCGCTGCACATCTCCCCTCAGGGTGAAATTGTAAGACACCATGGACTCGTATTTCACCTATACGCTGATGACACCCAGCCTTACTTTGCTTTTAGGCCCACTGCAGCCGAACAACAGGCTTCATCAGCGCGCATAGAAGCATGTGTGAGTCTTGTCGATTCCTGGTTGGTACGGAACAAACTGAAGCTAAACAGGGGAAAAACGGAGCTACTTACTCTGAGTGCCAGCCATCGTCCACGCCCGCCAATTGACGCCATTCAAGTATCCAGTGAACGAATAATACCTGCTCGCTCTGCTGGGAACATTGGAGTCATTCTTCATCAAGAAATATTTCTTGATGAACAAGTCACTAACACATGTAAAACTTGCTTTTTTTCATTTCAGGAATATAGCTAGAATAAGAGACAGTCTATCACAAAAGGACACCGAAATCTTAGTTCATGCATTTATTACCTCTAAATTAGACAGTTGTAATTCACTACCCTATGGCCTCCCTCAATTTCTGATCGACCGTCTACAAGCTGTTCAAAACTGTGCCGCCCGCCTTATAACTCGTTCTAGAAAACATGATCATATCACGCCAATTCTAAAGCAGTTACACTGGCTTCCCGTTGACAGCCGTATCAAATACAAGATTCTTTTGTTAACCTTCAAAGCTTTACATGGGTTAGCACCTTCTTACATAACAGAAATGTTGCAGCCC
>Ga0126336_10002407_pt1 | contig 10603 bp, 7 predicted proteins | sample SidCmetagenome_FD_92530 | JGI IMG/M metagenome (GOLD analysis project Ga0126336, IMG submission 92530) | Coral microbial communities from El Islote,Puerto Morelos, Mexico - Siderastrea C C metagenome | ecosystem: Host-associated > Invertebrates > Cnidaria > Coral | place: El Islote,Puerto...
AAAAACCTTTTGGGGGGTGGCACCCCCCCCCCCCCCCCCCCCTTTGTACGTCCGAGGGTTAAGTGACGTATGCTTAATGCGAGAGCTCAACCTGGGGCAAGATGACATCAGGGAAGCTCTCTGTCCGTTGACTTCGTTCTCATCACATGTTTCTGAAAAAAAAAACTTCCTGACGAATAACGAAGGACACACCCTTTCTTGATCGTTGCTCACTGATTTGGCGTTAAAAGAAGGAAGATTACCATTTTACCAATACCAACACCAAAACAAAGAGTTTAGACAACCAAATATAAGGGTTCTGGGTTTTTTATTTACTGTTGGCTTTCGTTCGCTGAAATTTTGCTAAATCATTTTTTTCGTGGCGCAAAAGTCTATACGCTTTTGGTAAGTGGTGAACGCTTAAAGAATCACCAATTTTTGTCCCTTTAGATGCGCGTCCAAGTAGTCCCAGTCGTTTGCAGGCGCTGACTCACTAGGGAACTTGAAACTTTTTATTGGTGAAATCCGCGCATGCGAACCCGCAGTGCCGGACGCATCGAGCACCACACAGGGATTTAGCCCCTTTGGTAAGGTGGAGTTAGGTTCGACCTGGCAACCGGACTAGTCAGTGAACTGATTAATACGTGGTGAAACAAAAACAACAACAACAACAACAACAACAACAGATCTGCCTTAATCGTTATAATTATATATACTGAATTATAATTACTATAAAATATTCTGTTTTGGTTATATCAGTACAAAAGACACAACAACAACATCCGCTTGCCAACATAAATTTACTTAACATATTTTCTATTTCTTTACGAATAAGTGACAATTTTCCTGCTAACGTTTCAGTCGTGATCAGTCACTGGAAACTGGGATCTCCACTCTCTGATTGCTTTCCTCTTTCACGAAAAATAAAATAAACATCCAGGGGCTTAAGAATGTCCTCATACAACAACGCCATCTGCTCCTTGTCGATTGTAGGACTCGGCCGCGGCGTGCTGTTTATGCGTTTGCGTGGTTGTACTTCAAGGGTGCTATGCTTGTTGTCGATCATTTTTCGCTGTAACGTGCTATTTTCTGTCGCTGGACACGGCGTGCTGGCAAGGCAGGCTTTCCGCTGTACTGTACTACCGTTGTGGTTATGAATCCGTTCACTGGCTTGACCTCTCAGCTTATCGCACTGGGTTCTCCTCGGCTCTGTCATTGACAAGGATCTTGGTTTTCTTTCTTGGCGGTATACATTGCAACTGGTATTGCCAGATTGTATGGCCGTGAAAACTTTTAAATTTCTTTGCCTTTTTATTTCCAGTAATATCTCCGACCAATTTTGGAAATGTTCAATATCAATTGTCACACTCATGGCTAGCAAAATCTTCCTTTTTCCTTTTTCTTCCGGTCGCTCCGGTTGTTTACTGAAATTCTCAATTACCTAGCAAGATAATGCTGTGTACGTGCTAGGCATGCAAATGGTACATGCGGTCTCAAAAATGATCAGCATTGAATTTCTCTTTGTATTACCAAATAATTATCAACCAGACAGGTTATGAGAATTTGGGCAATCATGAGCTCCTACATGCGGGAGTTCAAAGACATCAAAAGTTTTAAATGCTATTGGACAATTACATTACGAATACGAAATAAGTCTCGTTGCCTAAGAAACGTGAAATAAGAAATAATATGTGGAAAAAGGCAATTTAGGACCACAACGAAACGCCGCTCTGAACGTCGGTTGTATCAAAGAATTGAACGTTCCTTTTATCTCTGCTACTTGCCGACACACTGAGCTTTCTAAAAACAAGATTCCACTTTATAGATACCATAGATCAGGAAAGAGAAATCTCTCACTCCATAACTTTATTTCCCATGAAGTAAATTTACCCATACGTCTCAGATGGAGTCACTTGGCAGAACACCGTGATATGGCCTGTTTGGCAATTACCTGCAATCACGTGACCCAACAAGTATCGACAACAGTCCTCTCCCCACCCCGGCCCCCAACTTCCCCCCACTTCCACCAGATCAGATGACAAAAAATCTCAACTTCAAAATCAACTGCTAGGGAGGTAAGGGACTGTGTAATAATTATCAGGAGGGGGTGCTGTGAAACGAGAGGGAGGCACCGTCTAATCTCTTGGTCTAAGGGAGGAGGGTAACAGGTAAATTTCTATATGAAGAGCAGGGGGGTGGTATTTAATTTTCTTATGGGTAAGCTGACTTAAAGATTGAAAGACCACTTATGTCTCCATAACAATGATACTCATTTCATTCTGGGACCGATTTAATATGGATCAAACTTGATTTATATGTGAAAAAGGGCCGGGAGCAGGAGTACATAATATTGAAGTTCAGTACTTTTTCCGGTACTAGTTTGAAAGTTGTTTGAGTGGAATCATCAGTATAAGTCTACACCGAGCACCCCATGACTCAGCTCAAAATGAGGCAGAAAGGACTAATACCGCCATTGGTGAAGCCTTGACAATTGGGAGACCAGTTGAGCCACCAACAGATCCATTCCATGGACTTACGGCCTCACAATTGACAACATTGACACTGAAAGAGGTCGAAGAACATTGCTCGTCTGGAAAGTGACGAATATTTGGAAGTTGGCTAGGGAAGTGTCAGATCGAATTCATGATGAGCCTGGACCCAGGAAACACGATTTCCTTATCTCTGTTCCCTGTTATCCTAAGGAACGGCAGATCTGGTAAGCGGATAGGGATGCGCGGGAATACTTTGTTTTTGAAGCTTCAAAAGCTAAACGAAGATCGTGTACGGCAAGGGCACTACTATTTGGAGTACCTGAAGTTCGCTTGAGAGCCTTCTTGTGAGTCTTGCAAACAGGAAGGATGGTTAGCAGGGGTACCCGGAAATTGGTTTCCTGTTCCCAGGTTCCCGATCTCAGTGACAGCCGAGCATCATCACCAGGATACATTCCTAGCATTAGCGATCAAATCGACTGGCTTCTTCCGAGCGTACAAGTTAAGCGATTGTTTGTCTCTGGGAAACTAACTTCTTCTAACAGTAACGAACCACAGAAGGTGTGCGAGGAGTTTATGGTTGACGAGAGTGCCTGCAAGAGTCTTGTGCAACACCAAGAGTTTCCGCTTCGAAAGGAATTGCTTGCGAGTAACTTCACTCGATTTAGGGGGAAAGAATGCTTATCTGAATAAAGTTTCATGTTCTTCTGTATTTATTCATTCGAGGAATTTTCATTAATGAACAATGTGTGCACCTTTTGAAGTTTAGTGTATATAATTCTCAATATTTTTCTTTGAGCAATTCTTTTTTCCCATCTGGTGTATTTTATTTCAGTTGTGGAATATTTTATCTTCCTCATATTGTTATATTTTTAGTTTCTTCTTTTGAAGTGAATGATATTTCTATCCTAATTTAGTGACTAAACTTAGAATCGCCGAGTCATTGAGTGAGTTCGAATTCAGTGTGGCACGTTTTCGTGTTCGTTTTGTTTTTAACCTCTAAGCCATTTCAGCGTGTCTTTAGTTACAGATCGGAATGAAAAAAGATTTCTTAAGTAACTATAAGCGAACCATTTTTCGGTTTAAATGTATTTTGTCTAAAAAGAGACTCTAAAAGCTTCCTACAATTAGTTCAGGGTGTGTTCTTGAAAGCGCCCGAATAATACTTCGCGGGCGAAATACTTGTGCCATTTTCTCTCTGTCCTTTAACGTGTGCTTGAAAGTTTCGGAAAACACGTTTTGGGTAATTTTTGTCAGCAAGCTGGTTGATACCGGGGCATTATTATTTATTTTAGCAAAAATGTTTCCTGGTACAAGAGAGTACTCTTTTTTATTTTCTGTTTTTTGGATAGTACTCTTATTGAACATGAAAAGCTTTCAAAAGATGTTACAAATAGAGCTGCCGGTGAAAGTCGTGCTGAAGTCTTCTCTTTGAAGAAAAATAAGTCATCTCACTATTTCCTCAGTGGTCCACATGTTGTCCCTTGTTGTTTTTCACCGTTTTGGGCGAATAACCGCACAACTAAAATGCAATGTATTTTACGGGCCAATTAGTATGAAAGAGAGGTTTCAATTTCATCTTTACATGCAATCCACAAATGCACTCCAATATCTTCAAATTTAAGAGCGTTAAGAGGACCAGGATAAAAATGCAGAACAATTCACAAGTAAAAAAATAAGTTTTATGATAGCACGACCTTTCTCTCTCCTTTGGAATGCTTTTAAAATGAAAGTCATTCAAGTGTTTCTAGATTTTTAATACACATAAAGACACTGTATAGAGGAAAACATTGGTGCAAACTACGTACCTGTTTAGTTTTAGAGTTAGCCAATGTTTAACCTAACGTGAAACGGACAGTTTCAGTCAGACTCTCGGGAGCAGTGTTGTATTCTGATCTTTTGTAGTGAAATAAAGTAATCACTGCTATTTTTAACTTCATGTTGTTCTTTTCACATGTGGTATTTTCTTTTAGGGGGAAGGGCAACTGATGAAAAACCTTTTCCTTTCCTGGCCTTTGTAATTATTTTGTCCTTCAGTGATTAGTTGTACACGTGCAGCAACTTCTTGGAAGAAAAACAAAACGGCACCTAATAACCCCGATGATGGTCTATAAAATCTTAAAAGAAAGCCTACTTCTCCTCGGTCTGGAACAGTGTCAGTAGCTGTTTTAAACGGCAGCAACTGATGGATTGAATTCCGGGTCGACCAAATTGGCACTGAAGCAGATGAGTAGCCGATTTTGACAGAAACGGCCAAGTGGCAATCTAGCAAGGAACAAATGGAAAACATAACGCGAAATTTGGATTTTCGGTAAGGTCAGACAAATATAAGGTTAACTAGAAACAGCATTTTGACAGTTGGAGTTGACGATTTATTCCCCATGGAATATCTTATCTTTGGACTAGCGTACGCCCAATTAACGACTTAAGTGAGAGTATTTCAGAGGCCGCAGTGCTTGCGAAAAAAATGTGGAGCTCCGCTTTTAGGCTTAGTTAAATCTATATATTATTTAGAAGAGAATGTTAGCTTTTTTTTAATATAATTGTCATTTTTTATTATAGAAGCAGACATAAGAGCTAAACTAAATAATTGGTTTTGATTACTGATAACTATAAAAATAAAGCAACAGCAACAGCAACAACAACCGCTTGCCACCTCAGTTATTTTCTATAACATATTTGCCATTTCTTTATGAATAAGTGGCAATTTTTCTTCAAAACGTTTCAGTCCTGATCAGTCACTGAAACAAATCTTCACTCTCTGGTTGCTCTCCTCTGGTTGCTTGTTGTGGATCGTTCTTCGCTCTAACGTGCTACTTTCTATCGTTGAACACGGCGTGCTGGCAAGGCGGGCTTTCCGCTGTACTGTACTACGGTTGTGGTTATGAATCCGTTCACTGGCTTGACCTCTGAGCTTATCTCACTGGGTTCTCTTCGGCTCTGTCATTGACAAGCATCTTGGTTTTCTTTCTTGGCGGTGGAAGTTGGTATGGTCAGAATCTATGGCCTTTAAAACTTTCAAATTTCTTTGGCTTTAAATTATTCCATAAATGCTAATAAATATCTCCGTCCTATTTAACCCTATTTACACCAGTGGTGGGGGGAGGATGGATAAATCACCCACTTGAAAATTTTATACCACTTGGGCTTGTAAATTACTTGGCCGTGACATATTTTGCACCCCAAGGGGTGAGAGAACAGCGGTGGGGTCTAATGACTCCTGGGGCTTTTCTTGTTACTCCACTCCGCCGTCAGGACGGGGTATGGTAATACCCGGATTTTACACCGCCGGCAGGACGGGGTCTAGTAATACCCTTCTTTTTTCTTCCGTCTTCTTCTTCTTTAATTACCCCGCCGTCAAGACGGGGTCGAGTAATACTTGTTTCTTTCTTTCCTTCTTGGTTTTTTTCATGGTCATTTGCCTCAGACCTCCGGTTTTCACTCGGCCAAACAAATTCTCTCAGCAAACGTCCACCATCCCTCTTGGGCTCATATTTTGAGTGACCGTAATATATTTTGTACCCTGTGGGGAGGAAGAACAACAGCAGAGTCTAATATGCCCCTGGGGCTTTCCTCTTTTTTTTTTTTGTCGGCTCCAGACTTCCGGTTTTCTCCTGGACAAACAAATATTCGTCACAAACTTCCGCTACACCACTTGGGTAATATCTTCAGTGTTCGTAATACATTTTACACCCTGAGGAGAGGGACAACGACGGCCGAGTCTAACGCCCCCTGGGATGTTTCTTGTTTTTAGTATCTGTAACTAAATCACAAAGACAACTAATTGTACTTGTTTATATTTAGGAGATAATTCTCATCTTTCTAATATTTCCTGCGGAATCGTGATTTCAATTTTAGTGCCATTAAATACTGATAGAAGCATACAGGCATTAAAAACTCCCACGAAATAATTTTTTTTTTGTTATATCAGTCCAAAATAAAGAACTACATAAACCGAAACTTGCTACCATAACTTTTACTTAACGCGTTTTCCATTTTTTTACCAACAAGGGACAATTTTTCTGCAAACATTTCAGCCTCATCAGTCACTGGAATAAATCTTCACTCTCTGATTGTTTTTCTCTTTCACGAAAAATAAAATAAACATCCAGGGGTTTAAGAATATCCTCATACAACAACACTATCTGCTCCTTGCTTAAACTCCGTGCCGCATCAGTGAGTCTAAAACCTTCCATCATTTTATCAGCGTCGATTGTAGGACTCGGCCGCGGCGTGCTGTTCATGCGTTTGCGTGGTTGTACTTCAAGGGTGCTATGCTTATTGTCGATCGCTTTTCGCTGTAACATGCTACTTTCTGTTGCTGGAGAGGCTTGACGTCTTAGCTTATAGCACTGGGTTCTCCTCGGCTCTGTCATTGACAAGGATCTTGGTTTTCTTTCTTGGGGTTGGACGTTGGTATTGCCAGATTGTATGGCCGTGAAAACTTTCAAACTTCTTTGCCTCTTTATTTCCAGAAGTATCTCTGACCAACTTTGGAAATCTTCAATATCGATTGTCACACTCATGGCTAGAAAATCCTGAAAATATCCTCTCTCCTTTATTTTTTCTTCAGGTCGCTCTGGTTGTTTGCTGAAAATCTGAATTGACTAGCTGACAAGCAAGGTATTTCTGAGTATGTGCTTTATACGCAAATGATACTTATGGGTCTCTAGAATGGTCAACATTGAATTTCTCTTTGTGATACCAACACGTTATCAAGCAGACGGGTTATGAGAATCTGGCCAATCGTAAACTCCTAAGTGCGAGAGATCAAAGATATCAAAGGTTTAAAATGCTATTGCACAATTCCACACCGAATACTAAATGGGTTCGTTGCCTGAGAAACGTGGATTGAGCAATAATTTGCGGGGTAAGGCAATTTAGGTCGACAACGAAACGCACGTGTAAGTGGATTTACTTGATAGGAAATAAAATTGCTTGTGCATTAATATAAGTTATGGGGCTCGATTTCTCTGTCCTGATCTATAGTAACTATAAAATGGAAGCTTGCATCCCTTAAGCAGATGTTTTTAGAGAAGTCAAAGTGTCGGCAAGTAGCGCAGGTAAAAGAAACGTTAAATGCCTTTGATTAACCGCCGTTCAGAGCCGTGATAGCGAACACGTGAGCCCACGAGCATCCTTTGCACCCCCCCCCCCACTACCAACCAATTAGTTGACAAAAAAACACAACGGATTTGAATTTGTTTGCTTCTGTTTTTTTCCGCTATTTATTTTTAATTTTATACCTTGTGTTTACTTTTAAATATTTTTTAACATTTTGTTCAGTTGGTGTGATATCCATATGGATTTTACCGACGTAATGAAATGTAGATGTAGATCAGAACCGCGAAATCAAGTGCTTGGCAGGTAAACACCCTTAGTGTGTTTCATTGTGCACGTCTAGTGTGCAAATGTAAGAGAAAGTCGGTGTATTTTCAATTCCTGCTGAGAAAGAGCTCAAAACCTTAAAGAAAAAAGAAAAAAAAAAACTGTCGCAGAGCCTACGGTTGCCTCTCTATAAAAGAATCTCGTTTTGATCAAAATTGCAAACAACTATATGGAAATATTGTTTATATATATATTTTTCGAAATGGTAGGCATTATTCAAATTGGCGCAAGTACAATTGGAAACCGAATCCTTGTTTGCAGAGAGTTCTTTTACAGAAAATTCAATAGAACGTCAAGTAGTCAAACGCATACGGCACTTAACCCTCGGACGTATACAAGCAAAGTCACCCCCCCTCCACCGTGGTACAAGGGGGGTAGGGGTTGATGGACCCCCCTGGGTTTTCGTTATGTTACAATATTTTGAAAAGATTTCCCCTTTGGTGGAAAGCCTGCATTTGACGTGCTCTACAAGATGCGGTACATATTAGGGGTTACCACGCTGTTGGGGGGCCTGTGACGTCATTCAAGATGGCCGCCGTTTTGGGCACCATCTTGAATTTTATCGAAAAGTAGAAATTGTCAAAAAACGTTAAACGTTAGAAATATTAGATGCTGGACATGTAGAATATAACATAATTGAACATTTTTCTGCTTTTTGGTTACATTTTTTGCATTTTTCACCTAAAAAGGGAAAAAAACACGCATTTTTCTTCGAAAATGGATTGACCACCTGCTCAGTTATGACGTCAGATCTCGTAACCATACAGCAGCTACTGTGGGCGTATCAACCGTAACTAACATCCATATCATCTGAAACTGTCCTGCCACCAAACTGTACAGCCTCACCCTTCGTTTACGTAGACTGCTGTATACTAAAATGTGAAAAACATTGTTCAGATTCTGACAAAAAGTGTAAATTAGGCAAAGTACTGAGGGAAATTTTTTTCGCTGCTCGTATTTCTTCCACTGAGAACACAAACAAAAGGTCGGAATAACGACAAAGTTATTTTCGTCACCCAGTGAGGGATCCATTTCTTCAAACAACACTTATGATACTAAGTATAGTTAAAATCAGTTTGGAACATAAGGTTTTATATCGGGAAAACTTGTTAATAAAATACACGATATCAAGACGCGAAAGCCGTATTAAAGCCGTAGAAAGTCGTTGGATTCAGTGAAAAACCTGTTCACACAACAAAAGATTCTGGCTTTAAATTGAAAGTATTCGGATACAAAATACTTCACCATTTCAAAATCGGATTCAAAGTATTCGGATTTGTGACGCAATTTGGGTATAGCTTCCCGGATTCGTCTTTTTGTGTGTAAACACGAAAAAGAGTCCGGCACTGAAACGATCACTGGATTCGTGACGAATTCGGTGCACTAGTGCACTAGTGTAAACTTGACCTTACTAATCCTATGTTTTAAAAAAGTATCAACCTATATTTACCTGGGCGCTCTGACAGCGACATTCGTCTCATTCTCTCATTAGTCTCATTCTCTTGGAACACTAGCTGAGACGAAAAGTGCGTGAGCCTCACCTGCCGATACATGTACGTAAAGCCAAGCATGCACTGAAGTTTGGCGGTATTAAAGGGGGAGACTCTTACCTACCATATTGTTGCTATGGAAAGTTCCTAACCGTTATATCTTGGAAACCTTAACCTCCTCAGATAAGTTTGTTCCATGAAAAAGGTACAAAAGGGGCTTACGCGTTGTAACGTTTGGGGTTTTGGTGCGCTGATCTTGCACTGTAGAGGAGCCGCTGAGTGTCGTAATAAACGGTTATTTGAGAGCTGGATTTGTTGTGGTCGTCGACCGACGTAGCGCTCGTTACGTAATGAATGATTAACTTCTTTTCTTTTGTTTAAACAAAAAATAATTATAAAAGGTGCTACGATTACACTAGACGATCGGTTGTGTTGTAATTTGACTTTTAAAAAATATTTTTATACTCCCTGACTGTTTCAGGGATTATAAAAAGCCTGTAAGTTTTTTTTTTCAGAAACTTCCTGTCCAACAAGAGCCGAATGCCAAGTATGTTGAAAACTGAAGTACTAATATATAGATTTAGGGAAGCCTAAAAGCGAAGCTCCACATTTTGTTTTTGTTTTTTGCTTTTTTCTGGTACTTATTAATTTCTGAAAATACTCTCAATGAAGTCGTTAAAACAAACAAACAAACAAACAAACAAACAAAAAAGACAAATTTATTTTCCATTTATAGATATCAGATATTTTCTCTCAAGTCTAAAACTTCAATTAGTATGTCGAACAGTTGGTTTGCTAATTTGATTACGGACAGACGCTGACGTCTGAACCAAAATTTCTTCTTAGGGACGGACCATTAGAAAAGTGATGGGGGGTGGGGGTTGGGGATTTTTAACCTGCCAGAATTTTTTTGGGCCCATTTCCTGTGCAAGAATTTTTTTTTGGCTACCGCCCTATGCGTGGATTTTTTTTTTGAGAAAATATTTTCCTTAAGCACAATTTGCTATTGAATCAATTAAAAACAATGCAACTTTGTTTTACTAAATACATAGCTTGTTCTGTTACGTTACTTTACATTTTTAAGTTTATTTTATTACAAAACACTTTTTAATGATGTTCGCTTTAAAATTTAACTTACTGAAGGAGGTTTCAAAAGTAAATAGCGATTTATAGTGAAAAATTGTGTAATATTATTGATATACATGTATGGATTTTTTATAAAAGACGTATTCATATGAAATGATTTGATACAAACAG
>Ga0126336_10002408_pt1 | contig 10602 bp, 4 predicted proteins | sample SidCmetagenome_FD_92530 | JGI IMG/M metagenome (GOLD analysis project Ga0126336, IMG submission 92530) | Coral microbial communities from El Islote,Puerto Morelos, Mexico - Siderastrea C C metagenome | ecosystem: Host-associated > Invertebrates > Cnidaria > Coral | place: El Islote,Puerto...
TAGTAAAATATTAAGTTCATTTCAAGTCAATAAAAGTCAGTCCAAAGTCCAGTCCAGAGTCCAGTCCAAAGTCCAGTCCAGAGTCCAGTCCAGAGTCCAGTCCAGCTTTTCTATCTGGCCATCACATTAAATTTTGTGACGATATCTTTATGTTGTTTTTCGATGTGCATGGATATAAATGCAAAATTAATGTTTCTGTTTATTGTGCTCGGGCCCGTATTGTCTCTAGAGTCGACTGGTCTTGAGAATTTGTTTAAGTGTTACAAGAGGGAGTGGGTGGAACTGCGATCTCGCCATAGTTGCCTATACGCGCGCGATCAACAATCACTCTGACTCGTAAGCCGGAAGAAACAGAGGGGGTTGAGAACATTCTGAGTGATATATTTTATACTCTGAATTATAATTTAATAAGTTTAATGTCTTCTACGGCCTTGAGTGTAAGTTTTTCTACTTTTATATCAAATCACAGCTAAGTTGTATTATTTTTTTGGCGTCTTGGACTCTTTTGGCGGAGTTACAGCTTTATTTGGAAGATAGATCAGAGCGATTTTTACCACAGCAGTGCGCCTCACTGTTTTAATGGGCCATTGTTTTGGAAGCGGTGAAGTTCTTGTATTTCTACAAGGAGATCAACCCGAGATCCCATTGAAGATTTTTTTTTTCTGACTCACTGTCTGGGCATCTAGTATTTAGTAAACCGTGTCCGTGAGTCCCACCGTGAGTGGAGATTCTATAGTACAGTCGAAGCTCCCTTAACGGACACCCTCGTAGGCGGACAGCTCTACTTACGGCCACCTAGTCAAAACCCCAATTTTATTAAACTCCCATACAAACTCTGTATTTTCACATTCTCTTAAGCGGCCAGCTCCAGTTACGGGCACTTTTTTCGCGCCCCAAGGGTGTCCGCTTACGAGGGCTTCGACTGCATGCTCAAGCTTGGAGAATTCGTCCACTACCAAACTAAGCCTTTATACAGAAACGCTTGGTATTTCCGAGCAACGATCAAATGCTATGAGGAGGTTTCGGTGATAATTTCACTCAGTGTGTCGAAAATATAGCGATTTCACTCTATGCCCAAGTTAGACTATTTTATCTACTTCAAACACAAGGCAATATTTGAAATCACCTTAGATTTCTTAACAAATATCTAATATTCTCAGAACAATTCAGTGAGATATATTTTGAAAATTTGACGAGAATTTTTGACTACCGGGTATCTAGTATACTCAAAACACTTCCCGACTGTCGGGTATATAGACACTGGGGAAATCTCATAAGATTTTTTTCAAAAGTTGATGCAGTTGGTTACTCTATGTTTTCACCAAAAAGCGGAATAAAAATTATTTGAGCCAAATTGTGTTTTTTTTTTAAAAATTGTATTATGTTCTTTTTCTTTTTATATTTATTAATTTAGTTTATATTGTTTTTTCGATTCCTCAGGTATACGTACGCACTTGTGCATGTGCGTACACGCAGCTACGCACCTGATACCTCATTAAGTCAAACATCAATCAAAATCATGCTGCAATAGACAAAAGCTTCCATCAAAATGATGAAGATGATGATAATGATGATGATGATGATGATAACATATACCTTGCCAAGCTAATGCATAATGATCTTTCATTTGTTAAAACATTACTAATGAAAAAAATTAAACTACTAATGTGGCCAAAAACAATTTTCAGCGGATGGCTTTTTCAATGTATTGACTCAGTATCAAATGTTGTTTTCATTTCACCTTACGGTTTGTATGTTAAAAAGGGAAGGAAAGGGATTGTTTTCCTCTCATTGCATTGCTCATTACGACGTACGTTCACCAGCTGGATAAAACTTGCCAATCAAATTTGTTTTTTTCTCTAGTATTAAATTTGTGAAGAGATCTTCGAGAAGATGCGTTCCATTCTGAACGTATGGTTTATTCTGTGGCTATCCCGTGTGATCGCGATCCTAACCGTAGCTGTGTATGGCTCGACTTCAGCTCCCGACAAAAAGAGCGACACCACTATTATCGTCAGCATGAATCAAGATTCACACAACACGGAGAAAGCCATCAAATCTCTTGAAGCAACCTTGGAGAAAAACTGTCAGAAGCTTATACGTGTAATCAACGCCACATCTGGTGAAAATCCCAACAATGAATCGAGTATAAAATTGTTCTTCCTGTTTGATTTTATTTCTCGTTTTTTTTTCGATTATTAAATTTATTGCATTTTCTCTTGCACAGGTTCGTCATTTGCGTCGTGTAAAGACATTTATCTGAAGCTCAAGTAAGTTGATAGGTTGCGACATAAGTGTCACAGACACCAATGAGTAGAAAAGCAATTTAGTCGTTAAGGATCTTAGCGACCTCAAACGTTAACAACTATCGAACAACACAATAATAACATACCTTAAGTTCATTTTACACAAGCTATCCTTTTACATATACACATATAACTATACATTCCTAATAATAATAGTAGTCTTTATTACATCATTAGATAAAAATGCATATCCAATGTCACAAACTCCAAAGAATTGAAAAAAATTACAAGTATATATGTTTAAAACTCTGCAAGATATTATATTTAACTGATCAGCTTATTAATAAAGTATTCATAAAGCGCTCCTTCCTCCTTTCATTTTATTTATTTATTTAGCTTTTAATTGTGGCCTGTTTTGTTTTGTAAATAAGGTCAAAAGGGAATGGAGCTTATTTACTCCAAATGGACTCTGGGAAGGTCCCTGTTTTCTGTCAAATGACAAACCTTGGAGCATGCGGCGGTGGTGGATGGATGCTGGTCATGAAAATTGATGGTGCTAAGGTAACACATGACATACCTATCCTATCAAGGGTCCTTTACAGATAGAAAAGAGTATAGAGTTAGACAAAAAATAGTTTAGAGATAGTGAAAAAGATAAAGAATGAAGAGAAATCCGTTAATAAGTTGAACCTCACCTGCACCATCTTACAAGTGGAAACAATGTACATACAATTTCTTTCGACTGGAAGATCGTCGGAGAATCGACTTAGAGCCAACGGACTAACGTGATCTGATTCGTTTAGCAGCTGGACACATTTTTGTGGAGTTATGATACTTTCGTAGTACTGATGCTGCATTATCATTGCCCATTGGTTACTCCTATAAATTTTGGATAGGGGTGTGCCGCGAAAGTTCTTAAATACTGACCCTAATTAAGGATGAAGAAAGCCACGTCACCCGTTTAAAGGCCCGAACCCTAAAAATTACGCGTTATTCAAGGGACCCAAACAACGACTTATCGCGCATAGCGAAACACAAATCTTAAAAAAAAAATACATGTTAATTTATCCAATACTTGAGCGGATACAACAGTTAAAAAAAAAGAAAAAAACAATTTCTTAGCCAATTTCCGAGCGCGAGATTCAAAATCTTCGTTGATGACCAGATAGTGAAAATATTATCCCTTCCAGGGATGGGGTAAGGTAAAGTCGTCCAGAACAACGACAGACTTATCGGCGGGCGGAAGGTCGAATTTGTGACATGGAGCTCTTGGCTGTGTACGTTTTCGCTTTTTTTTCGCAAACAACGAATGTCTACCTAGAGAGGCATGCTGAAAGGGCGAAAATTATCAACTATGTTCAAAATATTGACTATTAGTAATAACGGTTAAATAGCTTATGTAGAACAGTAAACCAACTCTTTTCTGGGCTGCAACATCTTTTGAGTGTTTCTGAAATTCCCCCATAGGAAGTGTGCGAAGTCTTGGAAAACATTTTCTTGCGCTGCTAAATGTTCACCAAGAGAAAAGGAAGTTCTATTAATTATTAAAGGTTGAAGTAAAGATTAAGACTATTCCAGTATCTTTCTCTGTGGAATTATGCAATTTGGGGGTTGGTGGGGTATGCATAGGACTTGATTCTTAAGGTAGCGTTTTTTATTTCTATTTTCGATAGAAAACCTTCCATTACAGTTCCAATCTCTGGAGCAACAAGATCGACTTTAACTTTCCAGGAGGGAAGACTGGGTTTGACAAACAAGAGACCAAGCTACCGACGTATTGGAACACTCCCCTCTCTAAGATCTGTCTTGGTATGAAGATCGGCCATCAGATAAATTTCATTCTCATCTACAAGCAGGCCAACTCTCTGTATTCACTCAGTGATCGCTGACGGGCAATACCGTGCCACCTCACTGGGTCGTAACACGTGGAAGACGCTGATTGGTTCACAGGCTTCCTTGCAGACCAACTGTAACAAAGAAGGGTTCAATGCTGCTTGCAGCGATAACGGTTCTTCCAGATCAAGAATTGGTATCCTTGGCAACAACCAAAATGAGTGCAGCAGCTGTGACTCGAGAATCGGGTTGGGTACGGCAGGAACATTTGGAAACCAAGATGACTCTAACTCGTGTGGAAACGAGGCTATTAATCACCCGTCAGCAGACAATGGCTATAAAACATATCAAAGCCATGGGATATATTTTAGTTCAGTGAACAGGAAACTGACAATGCTACTTACATGCTGTCAAAAGACGTTTTAGTAGAAGATATGAAATAGCATGGATAGAATGCTGCTTACTTATATTGTAACTCTTACTTCGGTATTTCAGCATGTCTTGTTAAAATATTTAAGAAAGAGCGGTCAAAAATCGAACAATTGATTGGTGTTGGGATTTCATGTGTCGAACTGCACCACACACGAGTTCAATCTCGTAACAGGGCCTGCTAAGGAGGGGTTCGGCGGGGGGTGGGGGGACCGGGTGATACATGTTCCCTTGATACCTTAAATTGTGTCATTTTCTTCCATGTTTGATAACTTTAAGAGCTTTAAAACACGCATGGCCATCAGCAGTCTATCCCTGATGTATAAGACTGTTGTGGACGTTGAAAGTCAGATCCTGCTTCTAGTGCTACTAGACAATCCCAAGGTCAAAATCACTTAGGAATAAATCGCAAAAAAAATTTTAAACCAAAGTTTTTTAATAACAAAGATAAATGATGGTAGAAACAAACACTCGATTGATGAAATTAAATCAGATTACTACTAAAACGTGTATTTAACTTATATCTTTGCGCTGTGAAAATTTGGTTGATTTTGTTTTCCGCGATTTCGAGAATTGGATCTTTTCTTGCAATCACTACAATGGCAAATGTTGGGTAATTTTGAATTATGGGCGTTTTTTTTCGAAAATCTTTAAAACGGCTAGATGGATTTTTTAGAAACGTTTACCAGGCATGCTTTATAGTGCCAAAAATATATCTGCAAAGTTTCATTAACATTGATTCAATGGAACACTTTCAAATTAAACGATAAAGACGCGGTTTAAAACGACGATAAAGTGGCGTTACAAATTCACGGTTTACAAAATTATGGTAGGTTATTCAAATTTATGTATATTACATTTTTCCGTGAAAAATGTATCTTTCTTACACCTCCTTCTATGCAAATAACAGCTAATACTTTGTTTTGCTTCCGATCGACACATGCCGACCTTGGGAAATGTTATCTTCAAATCTTATTCGCGTAAAATTCAAGGTTAAACGATTTCGTGGTTTCCTGTTTATCATTGCCATGAAAATATTGATTATATTAGAAGACACATTATAACAAACTTCAATCTAAGACAAATATCTGGTGTAAATTTCACATCCATCCGAGTCTGGGAAGACTGCTTAATTGCCAATTCAAAAAGTTAGGTATCGTCCTAAAAAAACAGTATTGAACCACCTTAATCTATAAAAGCCATTGCTATGGCTAAATAACCCTGACCACATCCTGTGCACATATATATTCCATTTGGGAGTTTCTACACAGTAACGATTTAGATTTAGACTAGTAGTCGAACATTTCATTTTAGTTTTTAGTATAGATGGCCTATAGTGCGCATGCCAAGGTCTGTCACCCCTTCGAGTCTTCTAATTTTCGCCTTCCATTGACAAGACCGGGACGCATTTGATACCGAGCTAAGCGAATTCTTTTATTTTGCGCGGCAGATTTTAATTTAAAAGAGAAGAAACAGAAAAAAAAAACAGCCTGATGGAGTTTGCTAACAACAAATTATCACATTCAGTTGACAGGATTGGCATGACTGGCATCATGATGGTAGAAGATCTGCAAAGAATATTTGACGAGGCATTCTATGGTAGGAATAATCTCTAAGTGGGGAAGCAGGGATGTTGCAGTGGTGAAAGCACCTGGTTCCCACCAATGTGACCCGGCGCGGGTTCGATTCCCGGACCTGGCGTCGTATGTGGGTAGAGTTTGTTGTTAGTTCTCATCATTGCTCCGAGGGTTTTTCTCCGCGGGGTTCTCCGGTTTTTCTCCCTCCACACAAACAACATTTCCAAATTCCAATTCGATCGAGAATCCGAGGGCCACGGGTTTGTCAGTCGAAGACTGTTAGCTGCAACCCTCGTTAAACACATTCATTTCATTTTATTTCTTTTTTCAGTGCATGTGTTTCGGGTCTGCGAGACTGATAAACGGGGATGCGGAAGCAGAGAATGAGTGATCTTTTATGAGGAAAGTCTCGTTTTTTTTTTCTCGAGTTTTACGATCTTTTATTTTTTTCTCGCGGTGTCATGACAATACTCTCAATCTCACGGGTTTTTTTTTAGGAAAAAACATTCTAAAACGAAAAATAACATTGTTGAGAAAAAAAAATGACGGGAACATTAGAGTCATCAAGAGATAAACTAACTAGACGCATAACTGCGTATAAGCGGGCTTCCCTAATGTAAATAAACTAGGTTAAATGAATAAATATCTCGCACTTTGGTTGATCAAGCGTGCACATTTGCCATTTGCTCAGCTGAAGTCTGCTGACCTTACACATACTCTTGCGTGCGCGCCGCAGGCGCCAGAGAGTGTTTTGCAACAGAAGAAACAACCCGTGCCCATTTTAAAACTCGGGATTTTTTCCATGAAACTTTTACGACCGGCATGTGTCCATCGGAAGCAAAACAAAGTAACAGCTGTTATTTGCATAGGGTAGCGAGAGTTTTGAGAGTAGCGAGGGTAGCGAGAGTAAGTCGTGCGACAGTTAACAGTAGGGAGTTTTTAGCAATGGCGACGGCGACGCCGAGGGCAACGTCTGCGTTGTAAAAAATTAATTTGCATTTTATTTACGAATCTCGCAATAATTTACACGTATTCATTGTATCTATAGCTTAAAAACTAGCTTGAGCATAAGATTTAAACATTGCGATCTATTTAAAAAAAGAAATAAGAAAATTTAGCTATCGAGGCTCTTAATTTGGTCATTTCACACTGTTGTTTTGCAGAGGACGAAAAAGAAATGTACTTAACAGTTATTCCTACGAGGATGCGCCGGATACCGTGTAGCACGAAAACTTTGTGTGAGTTTTATTTTGCGGAATGATGATTTTTTGTGGTTTGCGGGAACAAATTTTTTCGGTACGGGATGACTGAAATTTCTACTGGGAACTAATTTTTGCGATTCTACGTTAAATTAGCAGAGGAGCAGCACATTTAATTTTCAACTTTTATTGTACGGTATGTTGAAATGCGGCATCGCGGACGCCCTAGCAAAAAAAAAAAATATAAGAGCCACCCTAGTGAAATAAAAGTATCTTCTTCTTCTTCTTCTTCTTCTTCTTCTTCTTCTTCTTCTTCAAATGGTGTTCCTTCAGATGACCCTTTCATGCAAATCTAATGTGCTGAATCGCTGTACACTTGACATTTTCTGTGCTTTACATATTTTTTGTTTGCGACACAGACTCCTGTATGTATCTAAGCTCGGGTTTCTTTTTCCAATGGAAAATTTTCTTGGTTACGTCCAATTTATTTCGACCAAGTGGCACAAGTATATTAAAAGCTGAATTTTTATTTGACTGAAGGGAGATAATTTTTGCGGCGTTTTATTTTGCGGGTTTTTTATTCTGCGGGAACTATTTTTCTATCTCGGTAATTATTGCCGTTGGAGTTTTTAAACAGTTTGCTTTTACAACTTATTTCGATATTCTTAAGATTTTTAATAACGCAGACATTTCAGTTTGACCTAAAGGAAGCGTTAGCTAAGCATTTGTATGAAAAGACGCCGAAAATCAGTGAAGCGTTGTGCACTCTGTAAGTTGAATGAAACGCGTAAAAGAAAGCGAGCGAGAGAAAAACTCTTTGTAAATGTTCCAGGAAAAATCTCCTCTAAAGTTGTATCAATCGTGGAAAATCACGAGAAAAGATTTTGGTTAACGGGAAGCCTTCAAACTTATTGTGGAGCTGAACACTGTATTCTTTCAGTGCAAAAAGGTAAATCGAGCAAATTTACTTGCCTGGTCGGCGATCTCACATTTGATCAAAACTAAAAATCAACTGTGTTAAAAAACAGTAGCTCAGATCAGAACTGATGACCTTTTCTGAACTGCCGATTGTTGCGGACGGAGAAATAAGGCGGACTGATCTTCGAAGATAATTTTACGGAGGGTAGGTAACGATGTTTATAAATACCGTCGCACAAATTTGTCGCTTGGGCTTCAGCATTAACTGCATTTATTGTGCTCGTTCAAAAGCTTGGCCCTGTTGGAACTGACAAGCTTTTTCCACGGATAGAAGACAACAACTTTACTGAAATCTGTTTTGAGGTGATTCCTCTGAAGTAAAACTGACACTGATAGATTTTTATTCAAACTTTTTCCACTGATTGTTCCTCTTAAGGTAACCTAAATTTCAAAACATAAATGAGGGGTCCCCGTATTCGCTTAGGAGCAGGAGGACCCTGTATCTACCTCATAATTCTTTAAAATATCAGCTTACAGAAAAAAATATCATTTGAACCGTTCAGTTAAGGTTTCGTGGGAGCAGGAAAATAGGAAGGACGAAAACGTGAGATTTAACAATAGAAGCACTGCATCGACTTCAATAGACAATTTACTGTATGTTTCAGGACAAAGGCACGACAGCGATTCAACTTGTTCCAAGCGTGTAGTGATCTCAAGGCGACAAATTTATCTTCACTAGTAGTGGCGAAGTTCACGTTTCCGTTGATTACTTACTTTTCAACGATAGAAATTTGTTGATATTCACTGTATAGAAAAAAGGCGTTTACTAGACTCAGTAAAAGAGAAAAAATTGATAGGTCACCGTGCTCGTTTACGAGAAAACGACGATTTACCTCGCGCACAAGCCAAGCCGTAAAGAAAAAGCCGCCATTTTCTTAATGTGCGCGCGCTGGTACGCGCGCTAATCAAGCGTAAACTTATGCGCAGTAAGGATGCGCAATGCAAAACAGAGGAATGACCTTAAGCAAAATCGAGTTGGATTTTGGATTTTCCCGTAAACGTCGTATTAATTTGCCACCTTCAGAACTCTCTCGTTTTTGTCCATCGAGTGTTTTGTATCGAACTTCATAGCAGAGTTAGCCTGCGAATACAGACGCATTTCCGGCTTTTGCTTCTTATTTGTTTAAAAGGAAATCCTTATTTATATAGTGAATCTTAGTCATCTTTTGTAATTATTTCTTGCCGCCAGCAAAATTCTGAAAATTGTAAACACGAAGCCCACTCATTTTCCATATAAGGCAAACCTCCAGATAATGGCTCATATCATGAGCGGAGGGAACCATTCAGAAAGCTAGGAATACATTATCTCGAGGCTGAGAATTAAGCTCCGTACAAAAACGAACGAGAACCAGTAATTACTAGTAAAGCTCGAGCAAGAAAATAATTTGATTAATTAGGAGGTTCGACTAGATTTTTTAGGAGTAATACTGCTAAGGTTGGAGAATTAACTACGTCGCTGTTAGCAATGATATGGGAAAACGATCACCACAGCTGTATTAGATAAAGATGATTCTTTGTTATGACTAGTGTTATATTGACATCGGAGTTGCCATAGCAACGAAATGAAGTCACGGTGGTTTTTACTTTCGTGCCAAAGGGGTTTTTTTTCGGAAAACTCCCAAGAGAAACGTAACTCCTAAAATTGCCTGGATTAAAAACATACTCATGAGTTGCCTGAGTAATATCTAAAGTAGACGAGGAGCTTTGGGAAATCCTGGTAGTAGTTTGACTCCATTTAAATCACGTGTAAAAAAGTGATAGGAATGGTTTGGCCGATTTCGAGAAAAACGCATTTGATGAGCGTGCGTTCATGTGCTCTTGTTGTCATTCTTGAACATAATTGGGTCTACGCTTATAAATGTTGCAATAATTTGAAAACCGCTTAAGAGCTTCTGCCTCAGAGACCGCGGAAGACTTGGAAATGAGGGTTGGTCGATTTCCCTCAAAATTAATATGTAAAGTCCTTATGTAGACTTATGTTATATGCCAAGGTTTCAGCTTCCAAGAGTTTTTTTGGAGTCGAGTTCTAGATATCAGTCAAATGGGGGTCCCCAGAGGCTGATTTTCAACACAATTTTGGCCACTTTTCAGTATGTGATATGAATATATGAAACTCATACATTTGTACTGCGGAAAATACATTTTAAGCAAATGAAGATCATCGCAGTATGTACTCAACTTAAGCAGTTGAGGAAAAAGCAAGCCTGAAAAAAATTTAGGCTTGAACGGGAATCGAACCCATGACCTCTGCGATACTAGTGCAGCGCTCTTACCAACTGAGCTATCAAGCCAACTGGGAGCTGGTCATTTGTGAGTTCGTTATATACCCGTGGATGGAGA
>Ga0126336_10002409_pt1 | contig 10602 bp, 9 predicted proteins | sample SidCmetagenome_FD_92530 | JGI IMG/M metagenome (GOLD analysis project Ga0126336, IMG submission 92530) | Coral microbial communities from El Islote,Puerto Morelos, Mexico - Siderastrea C C metagenome | ecosystem: Host-associated > Invertebrates > Cnidaria > Coral | place: El Islote,Puerto...
AGCACGTGCATGGTATGTAAATTAGAAGTATGAAAAACATTAACAGCATCATGAAAAATATGGAACATGAATTTTTGTACTTCAAGGCAAGAACTAACAACTGAAAATGGAAAGCCAAATCAGAATTGCCACTGACAATAATCGGATGGTGCCAATTTATTACTTGTACTAAGAAATTCAAAGTTCCCGACCAACTTCTGACATCCATTTAACTAAGTCTGATTTGCAACTACCCACACTACCCTTCGGTCTTGTCGCGTAAGCTTGAGTCGGATCCGACAACCTTAATTGAAATAGCTGTATATGTCATGATAATCATATATTTTTTGAGGTCAATTATTAAATTGTGAGCATTGTATAAAATCTCAGCCATACATTCTTCCAAGTGTGAAAGTCTAAATTAACACCAGAGCTCTACTTTTCCCAGACATTTCTAGCACAGACATCGTTCTTGACAAATCAAGATCTGTTGTGTATTTTTCTTTTGTCTTTTGTAGTTTCTGTACAAGTCATAAAGAATATGTTATTCTATCTTGTAGTGCTTTGGAGCAGATGGGAAGTTAGTTCTTCATTACTGCAAGACACAAGCATGGGGATAACAAGTACAAAAGAGAATCATGTTTTGGAAACATTATAGTAATAACTTAAGATATTTTTAAAAAAGCCCTACATAATAGTGAGGTCAAGATAGGGGGATAAGTCTTTCCCTACTCTGATGTTCAAAATGTCACTATCAGCAACTGGTGATTTTGCTGCTTAGCATCGATATTTTGCAACATCTTCACACTTCACTTTGCTAGAACTCTTAGCAGGCATTAGGAGATCCTGCCGTATTTGCCTACTATTGCCATTATGCCACCCTTAACAATGAAACATACTGTATTTTCTCAATCAAACGCCCCTGGCATTTATTTCAAACTTGGCATGGTGGACCCGGCATTTGTTTGAATCAGCAATTTATTTGGGCTTGCCATTTTTTAAGAAAGGGTTATTATTTGTTTTTCTTGGCAGCCGTGTATCTTTCCCCTAAATCTTAAGTTTATTATACAACAAATATATGTCTGTGGGGCTCATTAACAATACCCTCTTTGATACCCGCCGTTTATTTGGGGCCCAGCGTCTAATCGAGAAAATACGGTATGATGTAATATCTAAATGTCAAGTGCCCACCTTGTAGATAATAAAAAACAATAATAAATAAATAATAAATTGGAAAAAGTTATAAATTATCAGCATCTGTCTAGGGTGATTCACTTGTTTCCTGGTTTTGGAGCTTTCCAGATGATACAGATATGCATGTCCTCCATCAGGATCTTTTCATTAAAAACTGAACTTTCCAGAACAGTGTAAATTATATGCACTCCACGATACCAAGACACCTTTATATGAGAGAGAGGTTTAAAATGCATTTGTAAACTGTTGACAAGGGTCTACTTTTATGTCAATATCAGAATTACAGAGTTGGCCTTTCACGACAATGCAGGAATTTGGTTGCCATAAGTAATTTTAAGTAGTGCTGCATGTTTCATTTGCATATCTGATAATACACTGCTGTGGATCAGCAGAACAGATTTGAAACTGAAATAAGGACTAGCCAAAAATGATTCAATGAAAATGGTTTTGAAGGCCTAATATTTAAAACTGTGGGGTGGTCTATAATTTGAGACTTCTTGGGGTTTGGGTTGGGTTAATAGGCCCTTTGCATACCTGTGTCACGTGACTTTGTCAATCATAAAAAATGGTAATAGTATGAAATAGATATCAGAAATGGAAAGAGCATGATGAAATTAGTAACATTTCAATTTTGAGGTTACTGACGTTAAAGTGCGACATTTTACGGTTATTTTAATGTTCAAAAAATTACTAAGGCTTCTACGGGAAAAAGCTGCTGGATGGCAAGCTTTGTCATCCAGCATACAAATCTTTTGTAGTTTTCAAACTTTCAAATTGTCCTAAAATCTTGCACTTAAACATTAGTGGCCTCAAAATTGGAAATCCTACTAATTTCATGATACCCTTTCCATTTCAGTCATCTATTTCGAGCCACGACCATATATTATGATTGACAAGGTCACGTGACACGGTTATGCAAAGAGCCTATTAGCCTAGTAGGGGACACAGTCCCCATTGTCTGTTAAGCTGCTTTTGGCAAATTTGTAAATAAGTAAACACAGTCATGTGTAAATGGGCCAAAGAATGTTGTCTGTCTAGACTTCGACCTGCTTCAGTTACAGGAAATTAATTGTTTTTTAAACAGGGTTTAAAAGTGGCCCTGAAATCAGGCTCTATTTTTGTAAATCTTTCCTATGGGAATGTGAAACAAAACATGGTGAGAGAATATGAGATCACTGCTAAAATTTGGCTTGATTGAAGGTTAAACCCTGTTATCTTTGGGAGTGAGGGGTAAAACTTGGCAGCTACTGTTCATGTTGAGGCTTTAACATAATTTGTTGAAAAAGAATGTGTAAATACCTGAGACATAAGTGACAATGTATTAAATATTTTTATATATACACTGCAGAAAAGAAAATTTATCAAACTGTTGTCATTTTATGTAATGTCTGGTTGCTATTAAATAAAATAACCCTAACTCTTTAAGTTAGAGTGAAGGTATTCAGGTTGTTCTTGCGGGTTAATTTTTTTTAAGGTCTTGGGTGTTCTTTTGCTGGTTGTTCAAACAACAGTTAACAGTTTATTCAGTGGATAAATAGTTGTCTACTGGATAATTAATGTATTAGCATATATCACACAAGTGAATGCCATAGGTGTTTTTCATGGGATGGTGTAGTTGAATCACCAAACTGCACTTTCTGTCAAGAGGCAACGGGACCCCTTTGATAACAGTACGCATGTACTGAAGGGCCATCCTGTTTAAAAATTCGTTATTATTATTATTATTATTATTAATCCGTCGAGCATTTACTTTTCTCCTGTAGGATAACCTCTAATTTTTGGAAACACATCTTGTCCTGGCTAAGAGATAATGATGTTCATGTTGGGATGATTAACAAGCCGGATATCAGTTTTGGAAAATTTGATATTGTAAAAGACTACATTTTAATTAATCATATCCTGTTATTAGGTAAATATTATATCCACTATAGGAAATGTCAAAATAGCTAACCTACACTTAGAGCCTTTATTGCTAGGACAAGACGTGTTTTCAATTTCGGGCTCCATATTGCTAGGGAAAAAAATAAACTTCTTTTTCATTTACAAAAGTGGGAGAAGCTAATTAACGAAGTTAAATGATTGGTAATGCAACACCTGTCTGTGGAAATGCCATCTTTGTACTTAGCTGTAATTTTTCTCTGCTTTGTTTTGTTGTTGTTATTATCATTTTATTTTTTTCTTTTTAATGTCAAAATTTAATTTAGTCAAATTGTAAATTAAATTAACACCTAGTAATTAGTAATTGTTTGTAATTATCATTAATGTTAAATAACATTCCTAATACATGTTTGCAAATCAATAAAAACTATTTTAAAAAAAATGGGATGGCTATTCACTTGTGTGGCATATATGTTGTAGGTTAAAATGAATTTCAGGTCAAAATGATTTCTAACTAGTTTGATTTGTATTTCCTCTGTTTTGTAGTCATTATTGTTAAACTGAAACAAAGGAAAATACAAATCAAACTAGTCTGAAATCATTTTCAGGTGAAATTCATTTTAAACTGCAACATATACTCAATCAATCTTACACCTCCACTTAAGTGAATAATCTCTAGGTAGTCTGAATCCCTTTTATTCACTAGATTGTTGTTTATCGTGTTATTTAACTTCCATCCCCTCTTAAGCAGCTGTTATTAACCTATCAGTGTTCAGCCACGGTGGTGGCTGGGGCAGAAGGAGGACACGAGGCCTGGTGCACAGCTTTTACTGATTATACTAAAAGTACCTGAGTATTTTTTACCCCTCGCCCCAGGATCACCTGGTACTCGAGTTACTAATTTCCTATAAAAGGAAATGTTTTATGGAGGCACCTGGGTCCAGTTGCATAAAGCAACTTAAGATTAAGTGGGAATATTTGCAACCATTCCCTGTGTTCCAGAGGAACACAGACGTTATTATGGATAAATCGGCCGAAGGTGGCTTAAAGAGTATAGGAAACACAATGACAGTGCAAAAAATCCTCAGGAAAACAAGGAACAGTTTCTTAATTTCTTAAAGTTAAGTTTCTTTATCCAACTGGGCCCTGTCCAGTAGCCTCCAACACAGACGTTTTTTAGGGCTTGTCACGCAATCCATTCCTTGAGGAGTGCGTGACGAGTGACGAGCCCAAAAAATGTCTGCATTGGAGGCTACCTGTCCAGGACCATGAAGGTCAATAAATTATAGTCTGATTCGCGGTACCTGTTGTCCTCAGGAAAGACGCTGGCGCAAAGTTTCTTTTGGTTGCAGCAAACTTAATAAAAAGGACAAATGCTATGGTCTTACTTAGAAAAAATTCCAAGCCCCCAGCATTAAACAAACCTGTGACCTTCAAGATACCAATTGCAATGCTCTGCCACCGAGACCCGTGGTGAGTGATTATATGTAGCCTGTGTAGCAAGCATTTCCGTAGGTTTTTTCGCCCGTTCGAGGAGTTCAAGGCACCTTTTGGTTTTTGGGGGCGTGAAAATTGGGGTAAGCGCAACACTGATGGACGGTTCTCGCACTTTTTGCGCTTGCCCCAACTTTAGCGCGTCCAAAAAGCGAAAAATGCCTCAAACCTGCGGAAAGCCCTATGGATCAGAAACGCTTGCTACGCAGGCTAGATTATATGCCATAGAATCGGCATCATGCAGGTACCAACTATGACAACAGACCTGTAAGCATAAACTAGTCTAATTATGTGGAACTGAGTCATCTATCCTTCCAGTATCTGGAAAGTTATGGTTCGATTCCCACTGGGGTCTCAGAATTTTTTCAGAGAAAGATCATGACCTTGAAATTTGTCATGAAATTTATATTTGTATGCCTGTTTTTACATGACAGCAAAACTGTGGGAGAAACTGGGGTGGAAATAATTCTTTGAAACACTTCTCTCCTGTTCAACTGGGTTAAACAGATTTCTTTGGGGATTACCTTGGTGTTGTTTAGTGGATCACTTATCGTTTAAAATTTTTTGCTTCCTCAGTTTGTTTGTTCAATGGGGGTGGACAATTTCTGCACAGCCCCATACTTCATTACGCATGCAGAATAAATTCATTATGCATGCGTTCCATTGTCTTTGAAGACAATGGCCCATTGAATATATACATTGATAATTACTACTTACTTTTTCAATAAAAATGGATTTAGTTGCGTCTGACTTTTTTCCTCTCTCCGTGCACCGTTTTCCTCTCCTTCTCTCCTCATCTCCTCTACGTCTGTTTTACTCAGACCCTTACCGGTTGTTTCCCTTTTTTTCTCTGAATTTTTCCTCGGCAAGCCTCGAACTCTCACCCTACATCTTACCTTTGGATCAGCTGTCTATCTGTTATACCATTTCACCACGGTGATTTGTTGAGATTTTCCAAGCGATAAATTATTTTTATCTTTACCAGCCAATTATGTACCAAAGCTTCAACGTCCCCCGGGCATACCCCGGGCATACCCCGGGCATTTGACTGTGCATCGTGCCCGGGGAGGGGGGAATTTGAACGTTGCCTTGAAAGGGTGGGGAATTTGAACCGGATTTATCTCTTGTTCTGGCGTAATATGCCCGTGAGTTTTTTCGGGTCTTGCAGGGGTTGACGGATTTACAAGATAGAATTTCGCCTTTCTAGTTAATAACTCTTCCAAAAGGGTCTTAAAAAGAACTTTGGTGTGTCATTACGGCATATCTCTCTCTGAAAAGCGTGAACAGTGTTTGACTGAAGACGAAATTTGTCTTTAATTGGTGCTGCTTTTTTGCCCCGAGGGGAGGGAATTTGAACAAGCCAATCTTCAAAAGTTCAAATGCCCGAGGGGATGTTGAAGCTTCGATTTGACTGGTACATTAACAGTATTAAAATTCAGAGAAGTTTGCATTTGAATTACTTCTATTACAAAGACACCTCACCTTTTTGACTTACTGCAGGGAAAAATGATTCATTTTTGTCCATACATTGGTTCGCTGACGAACAAAAAGGCCACGCATTTTTACTTTCTTTCTCTCACTCTTCTGCTCGATCCATTCTTTGATTACGGCATTTGCCATGAAACTGGAAGGCCTGCCTCCGGTAGAGCACAGGGATAAAGATGCACTTCTGCTCATCATACGCGCACACATGTTACCAGGAACACGCGTGATGAGCGACAAGTGGAAAGCTTATGATTGTCTACAAAACGAGGGCTAAATTCATCTCAGAATGAACTACAGCCTTACCTTCGTAGACCCAGACACCGAGGTTTGGAACGTCCAAACTGAACTCGTCAAAAACTACCCACAGGAGTGGATATAGCATCAGCACAATAAAAAGGATCCTTTTGGCAACATTTTCAAGCATATTGTCGACCTTTATGAGGTCCGCAAGGACGCATAAATGGTTCAGTTCCCGGAGTACCATTTAATGCACCGTTTGTTAATCCTACGCTACATTTCAAGAGGGAAAACAAGAATAAAATACGAAAAATTCGAACTTCACAAGCATTGGCTCCATGTTAACAAGGAAAGAAAAAAAATAAACGACACAAGACACAAAAAAGGTAAGAAACCCTTTTGTTTTGAAAAATTATGTGATTTACGTTAACAAAATACGCGCTGTCCATAACCTCAGTCATCTTATCGCTAACCTTACGACTTAAATCCGCATTTTTTCTAAAATTTACGCTCGAGACAAATTAAAAAACACGGAAAAGTGCAAAAATTAAAAAAATTGCTTGATTTTCCGTATTTTTTGACCCGAAATCCGTTAATTTTGTCTGAGCCCATATGCACCAAGAAAAAATATATCTGTTGTAGTTCATTTTTATCCTTGGTTCAATTTTTGTTTTCCTTCTTTCGTTTTTATGTTAATATATGATAATGAATATAAAACAAAAGAAAATAAAAATTGAACCAAGGATAAAATTGAACTACAGCAGATAAACTTTGTTGAACAAAAGGTGTAATAAGAAATGCGCGCTATTGTTTCGGCTTTTGTTTTCTTTAAACAAGGAACTGTATACATAAATATATAGATTTAGCCAAGCCTAAAAGCGGAGCTCCCAAGGAATAAACTGATGTTCGTTTCTCAATAACTGTCCTGAAACTTTTCGGTCCCAAATATATCTTGGGACTTTTGTGGCTCATTCTCTTTCGTGAAGTGTTTTTCTCAAAAAGCCCGAAAGTGTTCCGAATTCTCCTCCAATATTTTGGGGGTCTGGCATGCGTTTCTCAAAAGCCCCGAAACTTTTCGGGCCGATTTCGGACACTATATTTCACACTGTAACTTGAACGACGTTTCTAAGCATGAAACTTTGTTATTAGTTGAAATTTTCTGGTCTTATGAAACGCATGTTAAAATGACAGCCTTGAAGAATGAGTGGTTCAAGTTTGTGTAAATGGCTTTTCGAAGACGAATTGTTTTCGGGGCTTTCGAGAAACGCACGCCCGTTTTGTGAGCGGAAAGTCTTGCTTGGTTTTTGCAATGTTTCCATATCCTGTCATTTTTGTCAAGGCTTGTCAAATCTCCTCTGGCTGCCTTGTTTTTTAACTTGCGTCACAAATAAAGTATGTCTATGTCTGCGTGTCTATTGGCTGTTCGCTTGAATGAACTTGAAACGTTGCTCGTTTACAACAACAAAATCTAACTTACTCTTGAGAAAATGGGTTATCTTTTTGGGTTGGTTTTCATCGTGTTCCGATGTTAACAAATAATAAAAATTGCCACTAAACGTCCAGTCAAAAATTTCACAGCCATTCTACTGGAAAAAATTACCCGAAAGAAAGGTTTTTGGTATCGAAGGAATATCGTGTCAGTTCAGTAAGTAAAAATATTCGGGCGCTTTGAGGAACACACAGATCTGTTATCGTAAGCTTTTCGGATAAAATACCTTTAAAGCGACAACTGCTTCAACTAAAAGATTATTACTATTGAAAATTTCTACGACAAGAAAATCGACAATTGCCCAACGATGTGGACCCGGCAGTCAAAATCAGTGACAAAATTATTCCCCGACATCTCACTATGACTGTGTTTTGACCTACTGTTATGTAATAATGGACAGAGAAATCACTTTTGAAAAAAGTTATTAGAAAACCTATAAGTTTATACTGAAATGAAATTCGTGTTACACTTGCGGCATCATGGGCCGTTCACGCAGTCGATGAAATCGGCTGAGGCAGAATATTCCGAAGACTGCATCTGTCTCAAATCTGAGCGTGTTCTCTAATAATTTTTTTCCCTCATCACTAACTCATCATAACTATGTTTTTTTTTCAAGTGAACGTCAACATAAAATAAAAAGTAAATGACACATTTCTTATGACATAAATTAAATTCCTTTACGTACTCGGTTGTGTTTCAGAACAGGACAAGCTCTCCGCCATGAAGAAAACAAAGATGAAGTCCACAAGGCAAATTTCGTAACTTGAACTTTTTTGACTTCCACCAAAAAGACAACTGAGTATTCTTTTGAACTTTTTCTTTCCATTTATAGATATTGGATATTTTTTCTCAAGTTTATAAAGGCATAATTTAACTGGTGTCCAGTGCCGACCGCGGTCAAATGGGACTATCGGGATCCTCACGGATCCATGGTGGCCTATTTTGAGATGCTAGTATGATTTTGTGCAGTGGATAATTCTTTTGGGACACAAGGTATGTGCAGAAAATCACTTGTATGTCTTCCTTTTGTCAAGTCGCTAAGTCAGAATGGGAGCCTGAACTATACTTGTGGGTAAATTCGAGCCAATTCCGAAACGTGTCGAGCGTATCATACACGTACTAACACAGTTAACTAAATGGACCTAAAATTGCTCAAAATGCATTGTAAGGATAGCAAACAACACTATGTAATGTTTCATGAACTTTATTCAGTTAGTTTGTTTTTATGTATTGCTCAAAATGTTCGCTTTGAAATCCCATACAAAGTCTTATATTTTTTTAAAACGCCATTTTTAATAATATTCAGATATTATGCTTGGGTGTCCGGTGTTGAAGTTTGAATCAGTTCAGACTTTTACGAGTGCGAAGTTCGTATGAAAACGGTGCATAAGATGTCTCGATAAACCAAATTTTGCGCCGATGAAACTTGTGGATGCCAGTTACTATACTTCATTCTGAACACATGCTCAAAGTAACAAGCTTAAATTTTCAGAAAAGGCGTTAGGTTTTGCGGTTAAAGTGAAACTTCTGACATTTATCTCTGTCATCTGTATTTTCTTTTGTAGAATTATGGCGGGAAATACGCACGCGTCGTGTGTTCGACCGCTGTAAAAGCTGAAGGTGGTCTGGGATTTCACTGCGGTCAAACGCAAAAAGTTACGTCACTTCCGGTTTTTCAGAGCCTTGAAGTTTGAATCAGTTCTTTCGCGAGCGCGAAGTTCGTTTGAAAACGATACATAAAATGTCCCGATAAACAAAAGTTCGCGCTGCTAAAACTTGTGGATGCCAGCTACTTCGTTCTGAACACATGCTCCAAGAGAAAAGCTTAAGTTTTCAGTATTGGCGTTAATTTTACAGTTAAAGTGAAACTTTCGGCATTTGTCTGTATTTTCTTTGGTAAAACTAGGGTGGGAACTGCGCGCGCGTCGAACGTTTGACCGCTGTGAAGTCTGGGATAGCATAAGGGTTTCAGAGTGCCAGCGGCACCCCCTCTCCCCCCTCTGCTACACCCTTCCCCCCCTTCCCCTGCCCGCCCAAAAAAATATTCCGGCTACCCGGAGTGCTTATAGTCTCCTACGCAGCCGTTTTTAGTGGCGTCACGCAACGCTCCCCCCACAAACGGCTGCGTAGGAGACTAGAGTGCTTACAACACCACGAAAGTTTGTGACACATTTCACTGCGCTTTATACAGCAAACAGTATAGCTGAAAAGCGTTTCCGCTGACAGTTTGCTTAGAAATACAAGGCTGATGGGGTGGCCGGTCAAGCGTGGATTTTGTTGATGACTGAACAGGAATAATGACGGATACAGAAGCAGAGATCCTAGATGGACAATTTGAAATTCTACCAACGAAGAAGTCATTCTTCGTAAGCCTGTCAAGGAAATCGCTTTCGTACAGTAAGGGCGCCGAGGGATCCTGCCCGTGTGTTGGGAAGAATCGGTCTGCGACTTCAGTGACGATTAACGTAGCTGACATCTACGGCGCCAAGGCCTATCGAGGTCCAGATGGGGATATCGCCTGTTATTTTCAAGTGTTTTGTTGTCCCGTGTTTGAAAAGAAAAGAGAGAGGCGTAAAATCTGCTTCAAAGTCGCATTTGCTGATAGTGAAGAATCGAACGCCGCTTTGGCTGAGAAGTGGGTTCGGACAATTCTATGGTTGATCAGGGAACCGGAAAAGAATTTTGAAAGCATTCAAGGTAAATTTTTCCTGTTGTATTTAATCACGAGATGTCCAAAGTGTCAAAATTTCTTATGAATGAAATTCGGATTTAAAGGTCATGTTTAATTGATTTTGTGTCTTACTGTTGGTCGACCGCGTTAAGTTGGCGAGGTGTTACTGCAAAAA
>Ga0126336_10002410_pt1 | contig 10599 bp, 4 predicted proteins | sample SidCmetagenome_FD_92530 | JGI IMG/M metagenome (GOLD analysis project Ga0126336, IMG submission 92530) | Coral microbial communities from El Islote,Puerto Morelos, Mexico - Siderastrea C C metagenome | ecosystem: Host-associated > Invertebrates > Cnidaria > Coral | place: El Islote,Puerto...
CTTAAAAATTCACCATCTTTCTTTAAGATGTTTGTACTTGGGTGTCAGTGTTTCGTGTATTCTTTCCTAGCGCTTGTACTTGCATCGTTAGTGAAAACCAGCTTTACGTTGAGTTGCATCATGCCTGTACTAAGAGTGCTAAGGAGAGTTTCTTTCAACCAACAATTAGTACTTGTCGCTTCTTAGTCATGTGTATGCTGAAATTATAAACTAACAACGAAAAATACAGCATCAGACAAAACTACTCTGTGCAAATCGCAGCAAAATGGTTGGTCTGTAAAATTATAGTGCAATAAACTTGTATAGGAATGCAACAGACCAAACAATATTCATAGAATAGCTACGTTTCATTTCACGGCTGATCAACCTTGTATACATTATCTCCTGTGCTGCTGAACACCGCAATCAATGCCTTCTACTTCAAATGGAGATTATCAATGATGAAAAGATCAATCCAGCTTCTTAATAAAGAACCAAACATGCCGCAAGAGGGTGGCGAATGATCGGAGACATGAAATCAGCAAAGATGCTTGCTCGCGTGAGTTCGATATACATACAGTAGTGGACGCTTACGGGGGGGGTTGCTTACAAGAAATCAGACCACGGGGGGGTCTCCTGTTCAAACGCAATAGCCACCTCTTTCAACTTCAAATGGAGATTATCAATGACGAAAACATCAATCCAGCTTTTAAAAGAGTCAAACATGCCGCAAGAGGGTGGCTAGAAGATCGTACACTTGAAATCAAAGATGAGCTTGCTCGCATGAGTACGATATTCACCATAGGCAGTTTTTAAATAAGATCAAATGTCATAAGTTGGCAGAGTACATATCGCCCGGGTGAGTGTAGTCCTGAGAAGGACTGTTAGTGATGACATTGACTGACCTTTCGACAACCTGAGCGGAAGTCATCATCAGAGTTCATATGTCTTCTGGGTCCAAACCATTTACAATGTCAAAGGTATAACCACAAGGTACTTGTGCTTTCGTGTCAGTGATTTATGGACTCCTTTAATTAAATTGTACTGCTTGCGTCACTGGTATAAATCAGGCTTGAGGATGAACTTGTAGAACTCGGTTATTATGGACACACGTATTTTATCGAAAGAAAGAATTTACAAACAACAGATCAAACCTTACTGTCTGTCAGTCGTGTTTTCGGGCAGAGAAGATAACATGATTGTATGTAACTGCATGTTAAGCTGTACTGTATATAATTAAGATTAAAATGAAAACGCAGTCCGGCAAGAGTATGAACCTCACGCTCAGTCAAATGGTCTAATTTATTAAACGTTTCGCACTAAAATTAATGTACTCTCGTTTCAAAAGTGCTTGTTACCGTAATTTTGCTTTGCACTGACATATCCAGTTTGTGGTGAACCGTTCCCTGAGTAAGCGGGTGTCGATAGAGCGATGTTCCATCTGGGTACGGTATTAGAGTGCTGCACGGTAGCAATAATAGCTTTCATGCATCAAGAGCCACACTTCAAAAATAATTGACAAACTCAAAATTTGGAAGTTACCACTTTGTAGGTGCAGCCCAGTAAACAGAATCACAGGAATGTTGTGCTCAATAGCCTTCATTCGAAAGGTCGACATCTCAATTCTCTAGCCGTCGGCATAATAACAGTGCCAAAGTTAATTAAGTAGGGGTTCACTGGCTTTCATTGGAATGGTCACACTGGAGGGTTTTACTTAAGACTAAAAGTTGGATAAACAGGTTCTTAGCGCAGATAACGCGTTTTATACATTAAGTTTAATTTCTTTTGTGTGTAATTTTGGGCCGAAAGTCCGTTATTTTTGCGTGTAGTTTTTTCCTTTATAATTAGGTATGTTAATACTTTATGTCGCCTATTCGTTTTATGTTACGTTACAGTATGTGGTCCTTGGTCCGCGAGTAAAAATTATAATCTTGAATATCTTACCTGAATCAAAACGTCGCGAGCTGAAATTTTCCCTGAAGATAGCTTTTATGTTTCTCGCCATAATTTTAACATGACAAGTTCCAAACTGAAACATTTTTCCTGTAATTCGAAAAAAGGTGACCGTGCTCGAGGGCCCTTGGTTCACGAATGTGGTCCTTGGTCCGCGTGTCATGTAAACAGCACGAAAAGTACCTGTGAATCCTAATAATTTCCGTAGGAGAATGAAAATTTTAACAATATTTTATTTACTCTTTCTTATCCTTGATATATCTAAGCTACAGTCTTGCTGGAAAGTCGTTGTGAGTATCAAATAAAATGTTTTACTTTTCAGACAACAGTCTCCCACACAAGCCCCAGGCGGCTGCAAGCTCATACGTATTCTAGGTATATAAGAGAAGTTAACCCCTTTCATAAACATGTATAAAGAAGATTTCGAAAATATTCAGCAAAAACAAAGCCCGTTTCCATTTATCTAAGGTTTTCTTTATCTGCTTAGCGAAATGTAAGTTTTCTAGGGTCATAGGTCGCGGACCAAGGACCCATATGCGAAAATTGTTGATATTTTTCAAGAGTCGATAAAACAAAAGTTTCAACCTCTGCAGCAAATTCGTTCACAACGGCAGAAACAAGTTTATCTGTAAACTTGTTTTTTAAAAAATCACGTCCTCCCGTTGCGTTTTATCTACGCACAAGCTAAGTAAACATGACCATGTAATTTACGGAGCTGCAAAAGTAAACACTTCAAGAAAGACAACTTGGCCTACCTGTCAAAAAACTTGAATTCCGCGCATTCACCAACAGCAGTAAAGCCGAAACTTCGTCATATGGAAGAAGACTAATCAGTAAATTATCGGACCCATTCGTTTTTTGTCGTATTCTGTTTAACGAGCAAATGTTAGTCATGACCGCAAAAGTCGCGGACCAAGGACCTCACGGACCAAAGATCACATGCTGTAGTCATTTTGCATAGTTTGTTGTCAGTTGTACGTTGTCGAAGTCTCAGATCGCGTTTTGTTTTTCTGCTCGTCCATTTCAGATAAGGTACGTCGTTGTATTACGTATAGTTTTGTTGTTTCATCAGGTTTCTTATTTCGTTAGTTTCGTATGTTGTCCGTTATTTCTTGAGACTTTCCTCCCAAATCTTGTCTGGAACAGGATAGGAGTCAGAACGTGTAACTTATCAGTGATCCCAGTACAATAAACGCACAGCGCTCAGTTTTGATTTAGAGCTACACAGGTAGAATCTTGGGGTCACACTAAATAAACACCTAACATAAAAATACATTATTAGGAAATAAACTGAGTAGCAGATAAGTATAAGTACCACGGGAAAGTGTCAACTAAAAACTGTCAAGGGCTATGAGGAATCAAGGTTTATCTGGATTTTATTGAACAAATAATTAACATTATTAAACGAATTGTTGCTTCTTTGTGATGTGTATAAAACTTTAAAACTTGAAAAAATTAATTTACCACAATTAAAGATAACGAACTCAAACTCATCCCAACGTTTTTGTTTATTTTGTTTTAGGGAGACGCTAAACCATTTTCTGAAGTTCTCATACACTATGGAAATCCGCAAGGAATGGGACAGCCACCTATTACGTTCTTTCGACAGGTAGCCAGTGACAAACCTTGGTTATTGACAGGCTGATTGTCTGACTTACTGACTGACTGACTGACTGATTGACTGACTGACTGACTGACTGACTGACTGACTGACCGACCGACCGACTGACGGCCGACAGGCTGGCTGGCTGGCTATGCTAACTGACTAACTTACTGGCTAGCTGGCTGACTGACTGACTGACTGACCGATCGACCGACTGACAGCCAACGGGCGGCAGGCCGGTTGGCTGGCTGGCTATGCTAACTGACTAACTGACTGGCTAGCTGGCTGGCTGGCTGGCTGGCTGGCTGGCTGAATGACTGACTGACTGACTGACTGACTGACTGACTGACTGACGGACTGGCTGGCTGGCTGACCAAATGACTAGTTGATTGGTTTACTAAACTATGTCGACGGACGAATGGACGCGTAAATCAAATAAACAAGGGGGTTAGTTTCTGAAGAAACTGTGGTGCTGCGTCGGTAGGGAAGTGAAATACGAAACTTTGGATTTATCAACTGAGTTGATAAGGTAAATTGGTGACCGTAAAGAAATTGAAAGCTGACTTTTCTAGCATTAGACCTTCGATTCGCTCCGACGAAGGAAGGTAAATCAAATAGTTGGTCTTCATTTTTTGTCCCAGTTTATCTTTGCTAAGAACATCAGAAAGTCAGTTTTGAAAGTCGCAATTATGGACCGAAAGGTAAACACGCGTTTAGCAAACTAGAGGTATTCTTTCATAGGTTTTGGCCCTTCTTTTGTTCCCGGAGCTCCTGAATGATCCAGGATTCCCTCAGGATGCCAAAAATAGAGCCAAGAGGATCCTGGATGACACGTTTGGATACACTATAAGTAAGTTGTATCACAGTGAAGTCGGCGGTCAGGCGTAAGAATTAAGCCTTCAGTTGACAAGACAGGGAGATGTTCTTACCTGGGGAGGGCGAGAGGGAGGTTGCTCGACGTAACTTTTAGACGTTTTGGTACCATTTAGGGTATTCAGTTTCAAAACAACCAAGTTGTGACTATCGTGGTGCCTTGTAGCGAAGAAATGAAGTAGAACCTTGTAATACTGTCTTGTATTCATAGTTATTGTAAACTTCTTTGATAAAATGAAAGTTGCTCGACGTCCTTTTTAACTGGTGCCATTTTGCAGCTGGGACAAAAATGCCTGAAGTTTGCCAAATTAAAAGCAAACAACAAATCTCCGACAAGTGAATATACAAGAACGCAAACTCCCGCTTGTAACCACTAGCACCCGCTAATGCTCTCTCGTCGATTCTCGTGCTTTTCTTGTCAATGCCTAGTACCCAAATCGACTACCTTTCACTCTAAAAAGAGACGGAACTCCCATCAAGCTACCTTCTTGTTTGATCCTGGCTTCGTTTGTAATCGTTAGCAGGTAGCTACACTTCAGCACAAGGCATAAATGTTTTACGCCAAGATATTGCTGAATTTATTTCTCGGCGCGACGGCCATCCTGCGACACATAAGGACATATTTCTTACGAATGGAGGAGCTGAAGGAGTTGAAGTAAGCAAAGGCATTTCAGGTTTTAAATTAGGCTCTCTTCTTCTGCCTTCTCGTTTATGAAATAAATTGATTTTTCCACCTAACAGTCACTGTTATGCGGAAAGTCCCCATCCCACTTCACCTTATCTGTCTCTCGTTGGCAGTATCTGAACATTTTCCGCGCCGCAATTATCAAGTTGAAGCATTGCAATGAAAATCTTTTTACATAGCTTGGTTGGTTTGGCCCAGGAGTGCAATACACTCTAGATTGTTTTCATCAGGGATAAATTCAATCAAACTTTTTCTCTTCAGTGCAGTTTATATTTACAAGCTGTCATTTTTTTTGTAACCGCACGCAGATACGAACTCAGTAACAGTCAGAAAATGTGATATTCTTTATGCGCACACATGGGACAAAGAAAGTCCCCAACGGATACCGGTCGGACACTAACCGCTGAGCTACTGGGGGACTCGTGACGAGCATAGGTCGTATTTACTACGTTTATAGTAGAGCGGTTTTCAAATAAGTGTCATAAAACCAAAACCAAAGTAATTTCACCAGCCAATCACAACAAACACAAAGTACCCAATGAACCAATCAGAACTCGAAGAAAATACATGTAACCGGCGCCAAGCGCGGTAAAACGCATGCGAGCAAGTCGCGATTGGTTTGAGTTTTACTTCTGATTGGTTGAGAATGTGGCGCAAAATTTTTTAACCAATCACAAAGCGAAGTAAAGCAAAACCAAAGCAAAACGCGAATTACTTTCGACACTCAATTGAAAACTGTTCTAATACACGTCCTGCATGTTACTAGGATCGGAAATGTTGAAAGCTCCCTGTAGGATGATAAATAAAAAAGGAGGTTAAATTGTAACAGGTATAAAGATGATTCTTGCACTTATTTTTACGTGTGCTTGTAAAAACAATAGCTTAAAGACTAAACGCTTCATTAAATGATTTGAAATTTTCTTTAAAAGACTGCCGTTGCTGAGTTTCGTTTTGACAAACTGCGCGGAAGTCATCATCATATTCAAGTAAAAGGTGCATCTATTTCTCAGTAGGCAGTGCCAAATCTGTGGCCTTTCGGGCCAGAAATAATCCTCCATTCTGATTGGTTCTCCGCGCTCCAATGTATACGCATACGTATGTCATGTACCGTATTTTCTCGATTAAACGCGTTTAAACGTTTATTTAAAACTCGGCCTCGTAGATCCGGCGTTTATTCGAACCAGGCGTTTATTCGGGGCCCGGCGTCTATTTATTAAATGCATTTTTCAGCCATCCATTTTCTAATATCAGCACTGGAGGTTTATTGAACCAAGAACCAAATTTCAACAAAAAGTAAGTTATTTATAAAAATAAACATCACTGACAGGAACAGTGATTGAAATCTTCTCAACGTTGCGTTTCTCCGTGAAACACGGAGGAAGTGTATCGGTAACTGCTCGACAGCAAACGTACTGTGCAAGCAATTTAGAACAAGGTGGTGGCAAGGTTCCTGCTCCAATAGTTCTAAGAAAGGCAAAATTATAGAACCATTCAAGGAATTGCTGGGAGACCCTCGAGATAATCCTCGTCTGATGGACAAGCTGGCAGAAAAGTTACCATGATTTAAAAGAGATTGACACGATACCTGATGCGTCGTTTGTTTTATCTGTTTTAGTTGGAAGCACTTTTGTAAAAGGTACTTTGGTTTGAGTATCAGTGTCTAAATTCAAATATAATGGTAGAAAGAGAAATAGTATGCAGTTACAACACGTAATCCTGATTTAATATACCCATCTCGAATAAACGCCGGGACCCCGAATAAACGCCGGGGGCGTTTATTTCAAACTTGACCCTGTAGACCCGGCGTTTATTTGAACCCGGCGTTTATTCGGGGTCCGGCGTTTAATCGAGAAAATACGGTAGTTCGAGCACAATCACGTGGATGACACGTTACAGAGGTCTGTCTTGATTGGGCATCTGATTTAGGTCCCGAATAAACGAATACAATATTTCCATTCAACATGTTCCACACGTTTGGCCACCCTGTAGAATCAACCTCGTTCCCCGGGTCTCTCTTCTTCCCGTCCCCTGGAGCAAGAGAGAGGGGACGGGAAGAAGAGAGACCCTGGGAACGAGGTTGCTGTAGAATGATGTTGGATGGTGTTAAACGGAACTTGATTGACATAACGTGTTAAATTTAACAATGTTGAACATTGTTGAATGCAAGTGTTTCATCCGTTTGTCCGAAGCATAAGTTACTCGCCCGTCAACAAAGCGTGCAGAAAATGGGTTCATTTTTGTTGTTTTTCCACATTTTATGAAAATGATACAATAAATCACGGATTTTTTTGACACGACTAACAGGCTATTCGATTTCGTAACGTACGGTTCATATGTTGAAATTATCCGCTTTATTCATAAATTACTCCCTGATTGTATTTCAATCAGTCCAATCACCATCACTTGTTATTTAGTGGGTAAAGTCGCGATGTTATTAAGTTATTGGCTCTGCTGGAGGACTCGAAAGAGTGTTGCATAACACTCCATCACTCATTTTACACCAGCCCAAGTAATCGTCCATCAATTCATTTCAGGTTATGATAGGAGTGGTTCAAACAGGGGTTGATGAAGGCAACAGTCGTGCTGGAGTTATGATTCCTGTCCCGGGGTTTAGCATGTATCAAGCAAGGCTTCTACAACACAACTCCTATCAGGTCAGTGGTAGTTTGACTTATTACAAGTTCTATGATCACAGCCCGTCATTAGAGACACGTAGCTTTCGTTGCCGTCGAGCAGAAGCTTTTTCATATAGCTCCACGCTAATTACTTGTAATTTCATTCAGTTCCTTCTAACGCCTTTCTAATAATTGTCCTATTTATTAGAGGCTGGTGTAGTAGTCATCCCGTTGGATGTGCGATCAGACTTTCGGTTGACAGGTCTGTGTATTGTCATGTTGTTTCCTCATACAAGAAAGTTCACTTCACATTGTCTCTCTTTACTCAAGTGCATGAATTAGTAACAGCGAAGCGTCAGGGAGTACTAACAAAACGTTGGGGGTTAGCCATTGATAGATTGTCATCCCATCCAGGAGAATTAGTGATGCTACCGCAATTTGCATCATGCTATCAGAAACTGGATTTGCACCTGAAGTGTGCAGTCCAGAAGACTGGACACAAGCCTGTACTTAGTTGACTACAAGACAGAGTACAAGTGTGGACGAGTAGTTAACGGCACTTTCTTGCAATCCGGAGCTCTCCGGCCAGTCTGCTTCTCTGATTACTGGCTGGATTTTTAACAAGTCAGTCCCGTTTTCAAATACGTGGCCCCGCCATATATAGTTAACAGTCAATAGACCTTTTTCACGCGGCTACTATTTAGCATAAAAACAAAACATTTTTCACGTCTAGCCTCGCAATGAAAAACTTGATGATGAGTTTAGACGTGCAAAAAACAAAGCTTTTTATTCTCCGAGGACTTAACATGGCCGCCGCGTGACAAAAGTCTATTATTTAGCTTTTCATGATCACCCGTTCGAATTATTAACAATCTTACTTTATATTAAGTTTGTTTTTGAAATGGTTTTAGTGTCTCCAATGGGCCCACTCTCTCGCCCATCCTCGTCTCCCCCTGAGTGAGGCATAAGGTCGCATCTCTAATAAGCGCTGGAGAGTTCAGTTTCTTGATCAGGTTTATATTTCTGTTATGAAACCGGGTGTCGTCGATGTTCACTGACTCATTGTCGATCTCGATCTTAAGGACGGTGTGACCTAATACAGAGGTATTTTTTCAAAAGTTATGACTATGCGGAAAAGGCAGATCTTAGCAAGGATTATTGGAAAGTAAAAAAAATGTGGGTAACCACGCATTTTTCAGCAAGCACAATTCTAAAAAAGCCTTAAAAAACAAAGAATGCATGGTATATTTTTAAAGCTCAAGTATCTCTGAAAAATGCGTGAGTAGCCCCAACTTTCTTTTTGGATTCTGATAGCCCTTACTAAGATCTGCTTTCTCCACATAGTCATAAACCGCGCAAAAATACCTTTGTATTAGTAGGCAAATTCCTTAAGAAACCCGAATACTCGGACCAAACCCGAGATGTGCAGATCTTATGTGCAGTAACAAAAGGAACCATCGTCCTTAAAACGGTTTGGTTGAGTTTACATTTCGTCCATTAATGTGTTAATTATTATTTTGAGAATGATATTCTTTCAGTCGGGCTTTACACATTATATTGCGTTTCCTCTGATTAATTTTTATATTTAGATATTTTACCAACTGGATGAGGACAACAACTGGGCTTTAAACATGGATGAACTCCAAAGATCATTAGATGAGGCCAGGTCATACTGTGTACCAAGAGGACTGGTGCTCATTAATCCAGGGAACCCCACCGGTAGGTTTGTTTAAAGATGGGTCTCTATTTTAGACTACTTGACAATAACGCCTCTAAAACATAGGGACGCAATGCGCGCAGAGCCGATGACGTTTTGTTTCACAATATGGCGAAATTTACTACCACGACCTGTGCGTTTTACCTACCGTAAACCCTCAAATCGCCATCCCCGCTCCCCCACCCAAAAAAAAAACTTGCCGTTATCCAACATAAAACCGCGATCCTGCGATCCTGTATTTCTACTAACCGGCGTGACGAAAAGTGTGATTGTGTGACACAATATTTTGACAAAAGCGTTACTGGATGACGTAATGTTTAAACTGATGACTCAGCTTACCTTTCTTATCGCTTTTATTTCTGCTGAAAAACGCAAATTCACTCAAACGTTGAATGTCGGTATAAATTCACCCACAACTGAGGATGCTTACACAGAGATGACGAGATATTTACTATTGTGCCTAGAACGTAAATACAAACAGTGAACATAGCAGTAGAATCAAATTATAACGCTTGATAAACACAAGCTCGAGCAGATCGTCAGAGTCTGGGGCACATTAAGGCATATCTCATGACGTGATGTTTTAATCCGGTTTGCTAACCCGGGAATCCCCTTGCAGAAGTAAACAAGTTGACTCGCAATTCGTAACGTAAACGGCTACGTACCACACTACGCACTTACAAAATTACCTCAAACCCAACCAACACCACACGCAAACCACACACATCGCTCGATAATATTCAGTTATTTTCTATCTTAAAACCTCGCAACAGCTACCTTATTAATTCATCTCCTTATTAATGACCGATTCCTTCATCTTTATGCAATTAAAATCAACTTCTCACCTCAAATAAACACTGATCTCCCTCCCCTGTCAAGAACTATGATGTATCGATGTTGCAATCCACTAATTGCATCATCATACTAGTGCCAATCCCTTCTTTTCCTAAGCCACCGTTCCTTACCGCCCAAATAAGCTGCAAACACAGCTGTCGTTTCTCTCCTCTGCGAAATACAGGTTACCCAATGAGAAAACTTACAATCCACTTCGGAAACTGTCCCCCTATAAAACGTCAAGGGAAACTGCCTCTCACGCAGCACAATATTACACCGCTGCTATACAAAACGCAACTTTCAAAGCAAATCACATTCACAGAAGCGTGATATGCTCTTC
>Ga0126336_10002411_pt1 | contig 10598 bp, 4 predicted proteins | sample SidCmetagenome_FD_92530 | JGI IMG/M metagenome (GOLD analysis project Ga0126336, IMG submission 92530) | Coral microbial communities from El Islote,Puerto Morelos, Mexico - Siderastrea C C metagenome | ecosystem: Host-associated > Invertebrates > Cnidaria > Coral | place: El Islote,Puerto...
GGAGTCCTTGATTGTGAATACTTGTTATTTATTCTCTAACAGTAAAATACAGTAATCCTTGATACTACCGACTCGACCGACTCCTCGTGCGCATGACCGTAACGCAATACATCGACACTACACTGTATAGGATTTCTACCAGGGTTAGCTAATATGTTTACATCTGGTCCTCCCGCTTGGACACACCTTTGCATGCTCCACACCAGGACTTGTGAATGATCAGCATTATTGGCTTGTGACTGCAAATTAATTAAAACAACACAGATTAATTTGGTATTTCAGGGAGGGGGGGACATGAAGTACCTTAAAGAGATAAAATAAATTTTTCCTGAATGGTGTACCAATTCAGAAAATCTGTGGTATTTGAGAGGAAAGCCTGAGATCCACATTTACATGGAAAAAGGCAATTTAAGTTTTTTAGGTGAAAAAGAGAAAACTGGAAAACTTGGAAAAAAACCCTTAGACTTAAACAAGGATGAGAAGCAACATTTAATTTCAACCCATACGATCACATGAAAGGTGAGCACTTTCCCCACATGCCCATGCCCCCTCCCCACTTTTGTAATCATAGAACAAACAAAAGGCTTAAAGGAAGGAGCATTATAGGGAGTTGCCCCACCCCAGCCCCAACCCTCTCTCCCAACTCCAGTCGGGGCAACACATAATTGGCAATCTCAGACTTTTCTAGGAGCAAAAGTACTTTTCTAGGTAAAAGTAATGTATGCGCAGAACATGGCAGCACCTCAATCCACCGTTTCTGTATCTTTTTGGCTGCTTTTCCGCTTCTTTGTGCTTCATTTTGTTTTATTTTGTAATGATGAGACCACTGAATGCTACCCTATCACATTTCCAAACTTTCGAGGCTTTGGTAGGAAGATATCGGATGCAAAACATAGGTAACTCAAGATTTTGCGTCCGATTGTCAAATGGCACAAACTGCATGGCTGTCTCTGCATTTTACTGCCTCCACCATCTAATCTCACTATACATATGGATGTTGAAGCCAATCCTGGTCCTACGACTGCTCGCAATTGTCCTACTATTAAATCAACCGCTGGAATTGTTAAAAGTTGTGGCACAACAGGCAGACACAAAATATAGACAGGTTGCAAAAGAGCCAGGCCAGTCCTCTCCTCCTAGGACAGTGTACAGTAAGGTAGGCAAGTACTATAATCTCTTTGGTAGTAAATATAAAAATTTTAATTTATAAACTGAGAAATAGTTTACCTGGACTCTGCCTCTTTCAATCCTTCATCGTATGTTTTCCAGTCTATGTGATCTCCAAAACCTTCGAAAAATGTAACTACATTTTACAATTTATTCTGGTTGGAATTTGAAATTTTATACAAATTTGATTGAAAATTGAACCTGTCCCATGGGTGACGCATTTGCACTCTTTACCATTTAGTGTACACTGTGAGGATGTTGTATATAAGCTGACTAGGGTCCTCGTAACGATCAAAAAAGACAAAAATGGCAAATGACAAACAAATTCCCAGCGGGAAGGGGGGGGGGGGGGGGTCCAACTGTCTCTTTTAGGAAGCTGTCTGGACATCTTGAATAAAAAGGTGAATGGAATAACAATGAATTTTTTTGGAAGTTGGTAAATTGCTTTATTAGTTTTTTTTTTTCAAAAAATGATCACCCAAGTTTGCCGAGAGAACTTTGCAACTCACAGGGGACTGGGGGATCTTCATCAAAACAGGGAGTCCCCCAGCAGGACCGGTCGGCAAACTTGGCAGGTCTGAGTCTCAACAGTGGTTAATGGATCCGGAATTATTATGGGAAGATGTTACAGGAATATGGCATATTGTATATTTAAGGGAATTATTATAGGAATGCAGGATGTTAGGAGTTAAAAACAATTAACACAGACCCCTGAAAATCAGATTTGGGATATGATGAAGCAGACCCCCTCCCCCCCTCCCTAATGAGACCTTAGTCATGTCTGTGGAAGAGAGGCATCAGTCTTTTAATAATCTTATAGAGACAAAAAGTTAAGGTACAGAGTACCATTACAAATAAGACATTCTGTCCGTTGTATTTTAAGCCACCTGTCACACAACTGACATAGTTTTGCATATTTGAGCAATCTCGTCCCCAGAGCCCACGATCCTTTTGGTCTGCGCAGACCAAAAGGATCGTGGGCTCTGGGGACGAGATTGATTTGAGAAACTGCGTGCAGATTTTCTCAGAAAAGCTCAGTACCGTATGACGATGGCAAAAGAAAAAAACAAGAACAAGAAGGAAATTACGGCCAAAGAAGTAACTATAAAGGTTAATATTCTAAATGAATGTGCCCTTAATTATATTTCGACGTGTACCAGCAATATTGGAACACCTGTTAGAATGTTTTACTCCAAAAGCTTAAATAGAAATGACTCCTTTACTCTCGAAACCCACTCAGAATAAAAAAAAAAAAGCTTATTGTATCCACAGACGCGTACCAGCAAAAAAATTCGAACACAGAAATAGACAGTAAAAATTAAGTAAACCCAATATAAGCTAATGTGTTAAGGTTAAATTATTTATTGTGTGGTTTTAGAGAAGCCAAAATGATCTGATATCCTGAAAATCCTCTGAGCATAAAACTTGACTGTATAATGACCACTTTTATTCTTTCTACATAGAAAAATTTAGGTTTATTTGAAAGAGAGAGAACGCTACAAATCAAAAGCTTTAAACTGTCACCGTCGATCGCGAAAGCTACGGTGGACAGCGGCAAAAACTGTTTGTAACTCACATTCAGCAAAGTACTGCGGGAATTACCTCCACTGATATTGTCTTCTTCTTACGATGCAACTTACCTCTTCCAAGCAATCCATCGACAGTGAAAAGACACAAGAATACAGCACAGAGGAATAATAAGAAAGAATTAACGGAGATCATAAGGTTTGCCGCCATGACTGTTTCCAATGAATGAATGAGGATGCCATTGAGGATAAATGTGTTGCCCTGGGAACTAGGGATGAATTTCTAATGAACTGTTAAAAAACGCACTTTCTCAGAATCAAGAAAAAGTAAATTTCGCAACAAAAGATTATAGAAAGAAGCGATATTTGACGGAAAAAACCCGCCTTCTTTCGCTCTTCGCGAGAGATCTGAACGTCAAGACTCGTGCAAATCAGCTGAGATGGCAACAAATATCAGCGTGCCTCAGGATTTTTCCAAACATCCTCGGGATGTTTGGGTATAGTGCTGCCGCTGACGGTTTGGACCCTGACCCTATTTAGGGCAAAAAAAAGCCCAAAAATACCCTAAAAAAGCTACCCTGTTTAGGACAACACTCTTCATTTTAGATCCACGTTTAGGACAAATGACAAAATACACACCCTGTTTAGGACACCCACATAAAACTAGTACCCTGTTTTGGACAAAGAGGCCAAAAACCATACCCTGTCCAGCGGCATATCCCCGTATAAACCATATAAGGAAGTACCCCGCCTCCCGGGATTGTTGCATACACATCCGTCTGGCATCGGGAAGTTGAGAAGCGGGAGCAGCTCTACCGCTCGTCAGTCTCGAGTCTCGTGCTAAGATCAGACGACCCATAAGTCCCAAATCGCATCCGTAAGACGACTTGATTCTCTGAGGCGACTTGTTAATCTAAAACGTTGCTTTTTTTTCCCGACAAGCAGGCACAAAAACAATATACCCTTTCACAGTTTCTGACAAGGACCAGTTAGCGAAAAATTATCGACACTGCTAGAAAGAGCGCCTTAAAATTAGTAAATTTGCCGAGTTTGAGAGTGACACTGCTAAAAAGAGAGCCTTAAAATTAGTAAACCTGCCGAGTTTGAGAGCAATATGTCAGAAACGAGCGAAGATATAACTCTGCAAAGTCGCGAACTTCTACAGACGTTTGTATACCATACAGTCAATTGTCTATAAGATTTTGCGACTTTGCGGAGCCATATCTTTGTTAGTTTTCATTCCATCACTCTCAAACATAGCAATTTTTCTGATTTTAAGGCGCTATTTCCAGTGGTGTCGATGGATTTTTGTCTATGTGAAAGTTGAAAAAACCGAGGAAAGGTCTATTTCAGACTAGAAAGTACTAACAACGAACTACCAAAAATCATTTCTGAGGTCTCCCCCCCCCTTTTTTTTTTTACAAATTTCGCAACGATTCTATCATTTTCTCACACAAACATACTGGAGAGAAAAAGATCCGCAGATAAAGTAAAGACTAGAAAGTAAGAATATAATACCTAAAATCATTTCGGAGACAAATCTATTTTCACAGTTTCATCACAGTTTGAACGTTTTTTCGCGCAAATGTAAGAGAGAAATTAAGAAATTTAAGACAAGCAAGTAAAAGCAAACAACTAAAAATCCAGTAACTGAAGAACAAAATATAGTTTGTATAGAAAAGTTTACGGCTCCTGTTATTAAATTAGACAGCAAAAAGTACAACAGTTGATTGCGATTTATAGACGCTAATAAGCATGCACAAGGCATCGTTTTCTCCATCTGTGATGACTTCGTTGAATCATCTGGGATTTTCTCTGGATAACAAGCATGGCATCCTCCAAGTACCGCGCCGCCAAGGAAGCCTGCATTGTTTGCAACAGTTATCAAAATGTCACAGAACAAGAAACTTGAAAGTAGCTGAATGTTGTATGCCATCTGAAATGGAATACAAGAATAAGACAATAAGTCGATGTGCCGCCAATTTATCGTTCTGTGAATGAATTCCTAAAGTATGACTATTCAAACAAAAGCTACTGAACAGAATTTTCCTGTCATGTTCCTGTGGTGCTGTTTATTATGCTGTACAAGGTGATTCTAACTTTTGTATCTGTGGATGAAATCCTAAAGTGTGACCATTCAAATGAATCCTATTGAACAGTACTTTTCTCGGATACCGTTCATTATACTCTACAAGGTGGTCCTAACTTCTGAAAACCTAACATGTGACCATTCAAATGAAAGCTATTGAGCAGCACTTTCCTGTGGCACTGTTTATTATGCTGTACAGCGTAGTTCTCGCTTTTGAGTCTGTGAATGAAATCCTTAAGTGTGACCACTCAAATGAAAGCTATTGAGCAGTAGTTTCTCAAGGCTGTACTGCAAGAAAAATCGCAGGGAGCCTACAGGCTCTCAACTGCCCAGCAATTCATTGTTTAAGGCAAAATGTAAGTTTTTAAAGTCCCCCAAAGACAAAAGTTGGTAGCCTGAGCCCCCTGGGCACTGCTAGAGCACAGCCTTGGCCTGTGGTACTGTTTATTATGCTGTACAGCACGGTTCTAACTTTTAAATCTGTGGATGGAATCCTAAAGTGCGGTCGTTGAAATGAAAGCTACTGAAAAGCACTTTCCTGTGTCTCTGTAAATCACTTTTGCTGCAGAAGGTGGACCGAACCGAATTTAAAAAGTAACTGTTTAAACTAAAGCTACCGAGCAGTGCTTTCCACTATTGTGTTTTTGTTTATTATACTGTACAAAGTCGTCCTCACAAATGAGTCTGTTGATGACATCCTCAAGCACGGCCATTGGTGACCAACATACTACCAAATGGAAGTTTCTGAGAAGTTCTTTTCTGGAGAACTGTTTTAAAGACGAAATATGAAATTTCGTACCAAAAAAGGGCAGATGTAACCACAGAGTACAGATAAAGTACAAAATGCTAGTTCTCAGTAGTTTTCTCTGAATATAAAGTACCTGCCACAACACAAATGATAGGTTAGCCACTCTTCTGGAAATAGGGCTGATAAACTGTTGAGATGTTTGAACAAGAAGGAAAGAGATGACATCTGCAGTGATAAGCGTTAACAACACTTTCAACCACTGTCCAACCGTGTTCCTGTAAGGATCGAAGAAAGCACATTCATTTTAGCACAAATTCAATGTTCTATAATATTGTTACCCATTGAACAAACAACTTCCTGTAAAATGGATGCATTTGGCACCATCTGTACCTGACTGCATTAAAGTGAGATTAAAAGAAAAAAAAAGAAAAAGTAAATGAAGTAAATGAAGTACGACAGGAACCAACTTCTCATGTCCATCTTATTAGAAAGGTGCCCTTGTTAGAGAGAACAAGCAGTTTAATTAAAAGATAAGTATACGAAGTACAACAACTCCTGAGGTAGAACAGGAACTAGCCTGTGAGCAGGCTCACTTAGTGACGTATTCGCAGGAGTAACTTGGTGGCATGATTTGTGAGCCGGCAAGCAAAGCAAGGTGATGAAGAGAATGAGGCCGGGAGTGAGGCAGAGAACTAAAAATTCATTGGTTTTCAAGCAGCCTCACTTGTTCTTGCCTGATTCTTCTCACTGACTCCATTTGCGTGCTGGCTCGCAAATCACACTGTTAAGTTACTCACGCAAGTAACTCACTAAGCCAGCCTGCCCACAGGCAAAACAGAAACCTGAGTCCCATGTGTCCATCTAAGAGAGATAAAAAAGGTGTCTGTCTTGAAGGGAGATGGTGCAGAGGTACTACAGGAATCAACTTCATGTGTCGGCTCACTCTGGCTTAGAGAGATGTCCATCTCACAGATGTTTGCATCGTAGAGAGGTGCTTCTCTTAGATAGGTGTCCACTTTGAGTACAGAGGTCAGCCTTAGAGAAGTGACAACCTTAAAGGGGTGTTTGCCTTAAAGTGTATGCCTTAGAAAGAAATATGTCAAACATAAAGAGGTGTTTGCCTTAGAGGGATCTTTGTCTTACGGAGGGGTTCATCTTTAGAGCTGTGTCTGCCTTGGATGGCCAGGAAAACAAGTTTTTTCAACAAGATCATTGGAAGCAGCAGATTACCGGTAGTCATATTGTGGTATAAAAGTTTATCCTATCTCACATATTGCAGTTAAAATCTCACCTTTTCTGAAAGATAAATTTTCCTAACTGAATGCCCATCAGGTACAGAGCCAAATATCCAGCACAAGAACAAATCCCTTCTCGGTTGGCATCCACAAATCCTTCCCTTGAATCATTTCCATGTCTGCCATGCAAAACAAATGACCTCAGACCAGTACAGCTAAGAAGGGACTGATATAACAGGGCTAAAGCAAGTCCAGATATACCATACCAGCTGTGGCCTGGAATAAGTCTGATCAGCACTGTTGATAAAACCTGCAAGGTATCAAGACATGATTTTACATTTTTTTATTCAGTAACTTAGGGTAAAGAGGGTGCTAGCCTGACAAAAAGAAGAACTTTTCATGCTCACCACCAACAAAAGAGTAAAGACGTGACACCAAAGAGTAAAGACGTGACACCAAAGAGTAAAGACATGACATCTTTTAATGGGAGGAGTGTTGACAGTGAACTTGAAAAGTCATCTGTTTTTCGGGCTAAGAGGATACAAGTGAAATTAATTTTGAAGTTTGAAATTTTAAGGTACACTAGTCTAATGTTTATGATGTTTTTTTTCACTTGACAACTTCACACACATCCTGCCCCATGGTCAATCAAGGCTCATGAGGGTACACTTTTTAAAAGCAGACTGAGCAAAAATTGCCTTAAACACTAGGAACAGCTAAAATACTCACAAATAATCTTTGACAAATTTTCTCAAATGCCAATTCAACCTATCTACAGGGGTTAATTTCAGATTTGACAAAATAAATTATTTTCTTTGCCAAATAAGAACTGTCACACCAGTTTTTCAGTAAAGATGTTTGTCAGATTGATTAATTTTGTCAGTTACATAATGTATCACAAGTCGGTAAAATATGATCGTCCAGGTGAGTGTAGTCCTGGGAAGGACTGTTTGAGGTGACGTTAAATGATGTTTTGACAACCTGAGCGGAAGTCATCATCAGTGTCAAGTCAGAGGCAGAGACACTTGACTCTGATAATGACTTCCGCTCAGGTTGTCGAATCCATTCAGATGAAAGCTTGACAGCAGTTAGTCTGTAAGAGCAGACGCTATTTCTGGCAAGTGACTGTGAAACAAGATCCGGACATGCATAGCACCTGCTCTTCCACTGGCTAGAAAGCAGTTGTTTCCTGTGATGTTTCTTGCCCTTTTAAGGAACCTCTTACTTCAATATACTTACTAGTTAATAATAACTTCTTAGGAAGCAAAAAGGTTTAATTACCTTTACAACGAACAGAGTAAAGAAAAAGTTCCAGTGAATGCCATACTCGCTGACATGTTCTTGATAATCTGTACCTTTCACAGAAATAAGTCTCGCAACTCCAAGAACCAGTAGTGGTAATGAAGACTTAAATGACCTAGCCACTGGTGAAATAAAACTGGTATCACTTGATGCAACACCCCTAGCTTCTGGTGATACAATGGCATTTGAAAGTACAAATGCTCCAACTCCAGCATCCATGAGTCCACTCCCATATGTTTCAGCTTTCGCGAAACGTCGGGGGAAGATTACAAAATCCACAGCAAGGATAGCAATTGCTGTGGCAATTAATACATATGCTCTAAAGTCTCCAATAAATGGTCTTTTCTTGGACATGTCAGAAGACAGAATAGTTTGCAAGTGCTGATGCTTCTGTGTTTTGCTGCTCCTTAATGAGCATACAAATAATGCTCCAAGTGACAGAGATAAACAAGTGAAAAGCAACATATTTATGTGATCCGCAAGCACTGTAAATCCCAGAAGGACAGGAAGTATTAAGGTGATGTAATCTACCACAAAAACCATGCTGCAAAAGAAAAATATCATTGCTTTCAATTTAAATATAATATCAACAGCAATTGAAAGGTGCAAACATGATGCAAAAACGTATACCAGTATTTAGTGTTTTCGTGACAAGTTGAAGCCAAAAAAAAATTATATTGAATTTGATTTCAGAATCACTTAGGCTTATTCTGTTTGTTATCCTGATATACATGTAACTAACAATAAATTTTGCTCATCAAATTCAACAAATTCTGCTGTGGCTAGAAACTACTGCCACAATTTGGGTTTTCCATAAGACTCGTGTATAAACGAAGTGAAATTCCACAAGAAAATTTTGAAAAAAGTCCAATTCAACTTTTTTCCCCATTTCACACTGTACACACCACCCTCACTACAGCATATATGCCAACTCTCCCAGATTATTCAGGAGTCTCCCGGATACATGGCAAATCTCCCAGCAGGGCTGGAAATAACGGCCGGTCAACGGACAATGTCCTGCATGATTGGGGGTTTGACCGGTCAAATGTTCGCCTTGCCGGTCATGTTGACCAGTCACATTCGATCATATTGAAATGAACTAAAGTTTCTATGCTGTATATGTCCATAGTTTTTCGGTTACAAGCCGCACCGTTTTCTTTTTCTTTTTTTTCTTTTTTTCACAAAAGCCAGACGAAGAGTATTTCTGTCAAAAATTCTCACTAATTCGGGGTGTGTCTTATAGACGAATATTTTCTGGCAACAAATTCTAAAGATCTCGATATTTCATTAAAATTAGGCCAAAAACAAAAGAGAAACATTGTTGGTCGTTGACGTTTCTGCAACATCAAAAACGGTTTGAGAAACAAGATAACAAAGCCGTAGTTGCACATAGTGCGTGCTTGAAAGCATATGCTCAGTAACATGATATTGTCACGCACTAAACCTCGAACACATCATCTTTCTTTTTGACAACATTGTTGGATTGTTAGTCGAGAAAGGAAACCTACCTTCTTCATCCACCCAGTGGCACTTTCATCCAAGGTAGCGCCTGGATTTTCAGGTGTCTAATTCTTTTGAACGTGACATTCGGGGCGAGTCAGTTTTCGCTATTCGCCTTTACTACTCACTGCGATGGTGAAACTTATTGGCACAGCAAGTTGTTCTCGGCACTTTTCTGCTCATATTTATTCTAGTTTTCTTGCTGTACTTGGGCAACACGAATCAAAACAGCATTAACTGAAGATGTAAGTCATTGCAGTTTGACAAAGTTTAAGCTTTTGTTTACAAGTGTGACAATTTCACTTTTATTAACGAAAACTCATGCGCTCGTGTTTGTGCAAATGACTTTTACGCTTATGATCTCACTTTCGGCTGGCTTGATTGTAAGCGAATTCAGTTGTGATTGAAATAAACTTGAGAAACGTTTTTCCTCAGTTATGGATACATCCTGTGACCCTGTATTTTAGTGATATTTTTTGGTTTGAAAACTTGAGTTGCAAAGTTTGGGATGCATCTATAAATGGCACAGTATGCCTTATAAAAGAGAAAGTACGTATAATTATATATTTGTCCGGTCAGAAACGAGGTATGACTGCATGAGCTAGAATGTATTTGGCCGGTCACCTTGACTGGTGAATGTCCAAAAATTATTTCCAGCCCTGCCCAGTCTCCCATACGGGTCACCTAATGTCGCAGATAAAAATGTCTTTTGAGCTTTGGTTTAGCCCCAAATTATTCCAAAATCCAAAACAAATTTAATTTTAGAGTTCATATTTTCATGTTTTGGCAGCATTTTTGTGCGTCTTTCATCACTGACAAAGATTATTGTTGTCATTACAGTTATGGAAGCGACAGTTGGTAGATCAATGTTAGACCAGGTCACACCACGAAAAAAATGATTTGGGGACTGGGTCGAGTTGGGGGTGGGGTGTGTTAATAATGGGGGGGGGGGGGGGGGTTGGAAAAAAAAAAAAACCAAATTTGGTGGGCTCCGGGGTTTTGGGATTCCTCTACCAGCCCTGGCCCTTACC
>Ga0126336_10002412_pt1 | contig 10598 bp, 7 predicted proteins | sample SidCmetagenome_FD_92530 | JGI IMG/M metagenome (GOLD analysis project Ga0126336, IMG submission 92530) | Coral microbial communities from El Islote,Puerto Morelos, Mexico - Siderastrea C C metagenome | ecosystem: Host-associated > Invertebrates > Cnidaria > Coral | place: El Islote,Puerto...
AGCTCAAGTTAGTCATCTACGACTCCGCGTGCCATCGATGTTTGGCGAATGGACTCTGCTGGCGAAAGGTGTCTTATTTGTTGTGAGATTTTACCCACAGACTTTGTACACCACTGTTTACAGCACCACCGGAAAATACTGCTTAAAATCTTTCATTTGAATGGTCACACTTTCGGATTCCGTCCACAGACTCAACAGCTAGATTGTCGTTCTACATCATTATAAACAGTACAATAGAAAAGTACTGCTTGTAGCTTTTATTTGAATGCCCACATAAAAGTTTTCTCCTACAGAGTTGACAATTAGAGCCATTGTCTACAAGGAAAATGAACAATGTCACAAACAGTTTCCGCTTAATAGCTTCCATTCAATGTTTACACCTTAGGATTTCATCCACAGATTCAAACAAGTTAGAACTACCTTGTAAAACATAATAAACAGCACCACAGGAAAGTACTGTTCAATAGCTTTCATTTGAATGGTCACACTTTAGGATTTCATCCACAGACTCAAAAGGTAGAACCACCTTGTGCAGCATAATAAACAGCACCACAGGAAAGTACTGTTCAATAGCTTTCATTTGAATGGTCACACTTTAGGATTTTATCCACATATTCAAAAGTTAGAACCACCTTGCACAGCATAATAAACAGCACCACAGGAAAGTACTGCTCAGTAGCTTTTATTTGAATGGTCACACTTTAGGATTTTATCCACAGACTCAAAAGTTAGAACCACCTTGCACAGCATAATAAACAGCACCACAGGAAAGTACTGTTCAATAGCTTTTATTTGAATGGTCACACTTTAGGATTTCATCCACATATTCAAAAGTTAGAACCACCTTGCACAGCATAATAAACAGCACCACAGGAAAGTACTGTTCAATAGCTTTTATTTGAATGGTCACACTTCAGGATTTCATCCACAGACTCAAAAGTTAGAATCACCTTGCACAAGGTAATAAAACAGCACTACAGAAAAGTATTGCTCAGTAGTGTTCATTTGAATGGTCACACTTCAGGATTTCATCCCCAGACTCAAAAAAGTTAGAACTGCCTTGTACAACATGATAGACAGCACCACAGGAAAGTACTGCTCAATAGCTTTTATTTGAACGGTCTTACTGGGGGATTTCATCCACGGATTTAACATTTAGAACAGCCTTGTTTGCCACGATAAAACAGCACGACAGAGAAGTAAGCGTTTTCGTGTTTTCTATTTAACTGGTCACACTTACCGATTTTCACCCAAAGACGGAAGTGTTCAATAGAACCACCTCTTACTGTGCAATAAACAGTACTTCAAGGAAGTATTCCTCAATACCTATTTTGAGTGCTCAAACGTTAGGATTTCATTAGCCTGCGTAGCTAGCGGAATTGTTTCAACCTCGTCCCCAGGGTCTTCTCCGCGTTCAAAATGGCGGTCGGAGAACCCCTTGGCCACGGCTGCTGAAATACTCCACGAATCGTGGAGTATTTTGTCACGTGACACATGATGAAATGGCTTTTTTGGAGGTTGTTTCCAGCGTCTGGCGGCCCTCTTTGTTTTCTGCAATCGGAAACCGTTATTCAAACAAACCGAAGAGATTTTTTATCGTGTTTGTGTGACGAAATTCTAACGAACTTTTGGAGTCACTTTGGCAGCCTTGGCCAGGGGTTTCTCCGACCGCCATTTTGAACAAGGAGAAGGCCCTGGGGACGAGGTTGGGATTGTTTGTTTGTGGGACGTTTGAGCTGCGGAGCCTCGACAAGAGCGGCAAATCCGCGAAAGGAATGGGGAGAGCGCCAAAACTTAACCTTCGTGCGACCTTGAGATCGGACCACGTATACGAGATTGAGTACGAGTACGACTTTGGAATTTCAAAACAGCCACGTTCCAAGAGACCTCACCCCTTTATATTGCTGACCAGTAGATATGGATGCTATGTAAATGATAATGGTGTGACAGGTGACAATCTAAAGCCTGCGACGAGGAATTAAAAAGTGGTACTCGTACTCAAGCTCCTACTCGTAGTCCGTTTTGAAGGTCGCTAATACCACCAGCTATGCAGGCTTGGATTTTATACACAGACCTCAGGAATGTCGCTGCAGCACACAAAACCTGTCTAAAAAAAGTCTGTTTTTTTTATTTTAACACAGAGAGCCAACTGCGTCATCAAGGGACTATGTTACGCCGCAAATGAGCGCCATCCAACAAACAGAAGACTTAAATGCCTTCCACAGATCAGGAGAAGTGCTTGGACAAGAGGTTAGTAATGTACCTCCATGTAAAGATGCCACCTCTCTTTAACCAGAAGGAGGTCCAGAAGGAGGTCTTTTTTTTTACCTTTGCGAGGAAGAAACAGTCTGACAACAACCCATTTGCGCGTATATTTCCCCGCATTTGCGCGTATATTTCCCCATTTGTCACGATTTCAGAGCTCTCTGACATGTCAGTCTAAGTTGGAAATGTGCTCTTTCCAATGCAGTTGTGGGACACTTTATTTGGGAATAATACAATCTGATCTGTTCTAATTCACTAGCTGAATGTGTCAGTGTTAGAAAGTCTGCAGGGTAGATACATAGCGTTGTCCTTTCGAAAATCTAGCTGGCTTTTTTTGCACCCTTAATGACATTTTTACCCCTTCTGTTTTGTTTTTCATGACATTTACACATTTATCTCCGAAAGATCTAATGTGACTAAGCCTTCAGAAGAGAAACTTCACAGGAGTGGTCTGTAGGGAAAGTAGTACCATCCATTTAGTAGGGGCACTTCGAGTTTAACGTACCACACATTTCTGCTTGCAAAGACTCAAGTTACCTTTAGATTCGCGATATTTGTCGCGATTTTTTGGGAGTCGCTGCCTTATGGGGTTTGAAACTGTTAGGTAGAAACTTTTTTCCCTTTACGAAACGATCCCTAATAGAAGGTCTCTTAGAAATTACTCTTTGTCCTTTGTAGTCTTAGTGTTCGTGATTAACAGTTAAAGAGGTGGTTTAATACCTTTTGCACGGAAAATCAAGTTACTTGTGAGGTCTTTACTTTCGGGGGGGGGGGTGGGAGAGGGGTGCTACTCCGTTTGGGGGTTGTCTAAAAATGTCAACTTTGTGTTTTTATTCTCCAGTATCACAACAGTACGAACCACTAGGAATGCAGAATGGCCGCATTCCTTCACGAGCAATCACCTGCTCTTCGCAGTGGGACCGCTACCATGGTCCAAGTCGTGCCAGGCTCAAAATTATCCAAAGCGGTCGTTACCGAGGGGCATGGTCCGCGCGCCATAATAACCCGTATCAGTGGATAATGGTAGACTTCAGAAGACCTGTGAAAGTGTTAGCTGTCGCCACTCAAGGTCGTGCTGATGTCAGCCAATGGGTGACGAGATATTATCTGTCGTACAGCTTTGATGGGATCAGCTTCGTCCCCTATATGTGCCGAAAGGTAAGTAAATCGGATGTTTTTTGAAAGCGGTGAAAGCAAAGTTCTTTAGTGCTCTTAGACGTTTCAAACTAGGGAAGCCGGATATAAAATGAAACAGGAAAAATCTGCCTTTTGTTTAAAGTATGTTCTCTCAGTGGAAAACAGTTCTTCGAAATTGGTCTCCCGCGGAGCTGTACATTAAAATTACTTTTAATTTCGAGGGCCGTAACCTTACCTTCATCTTGTTAAAGGAAAAGTCTTCCTTTTGTTTAAAGCATGTTATTTCAGCGGAAAGCAGTGCATCAAATTCTTTCAGAGAACAGTTCATCAAAACTACTTTCAACCTCGAATGCCGCAATTTTACTCTGTGAAAACTCTGGTGTAGGTCACACTTGTTTTTTGTTTTTGTTTTTTGTTTTTGTTTTTTGTTTTCCTCCACAGTAGAGTTAATCTTACCACTTTAAAGACGTATTTTAAATTGAGCGGCTCGTCGATCTTTACTGTGATAAACCTACTTTTGTCTCGTTGAGAACGACGGTATGATGAAAACAAACTGATCTCTAAAGTGAAACGACTTGAAAGAGCATGGCTTATAGCGCGTGAAGTTTGGCAGACTGATATCAGCGAAAGAATCATTAAGTGTATTTCGCCATTGTATCAGTTGGTTTTCAGTACGATACATAGTTAAGGCGTTTTTAAAATTCTCAAGTGTGACCTCAACTATTGCTGCAATCAATCCTGCGAGGGAAAGTGAGCTAGTTTGATACAAATCGAAAATACTTAAACGTACACAACTTTGTATTTGTGTGGAACGCTTAAACTTCTTCCCTGTAACTGAATCAACTGCTCTTGACTTTTTTTTTTCCAGATATTCCGTGCAAATAACGACAGGAACTCTGTGGTAAGACACCGTCTTTCCCCTGGCATCCGAACGAGGTTTATCCGCATTCATCCAGTAGGGTGGAGAAGCCACATTTCTCTGAGAGCTGAATTCTATGGACACAGAACTGGTGAGAAATCTTACAATTCCATTTTGTTGTTAGGTCTAACAAAACCTGCTTTTGTTCTCAAATTTAAAATACCTTATAACGAACGAGCGAGCCATTTCAGCGAATGACCGATACAGTATTAGAGAAAAATAAATAGAGTGCGATCAAGGAGTTCTTGATATGTTCGGAAGAATTTGCGTCGTTTTCGAGAATCTACGGAAGTTTCTGTTTGCCTTGGCAGCCCTCGGATCACTTTGGGTATATTTGGAAGGCTTCGCGTGATCCTCAGCAATACAACCGTGAAGTAATATCCTATAATTCACTGCCAAGAAATGATACAGTCCCACGGGTATAAGAACTACGTACCAAGGGCAAGACATCGATATATCTGCATCCATTGCGTAGCTCTAAATCGTTGTTTATATTTTAGCTTTATCAAGACTTCCCCTCGGGGTGGGTGACAGAAGAATTGGTGACGGCGCTTTGAGCGCTTCAAGTTTCTGGGATCGCTATCACGCCCCCATGCGCGCTAGACTTCATATATGCAAGTCAGGAAGATTCCGAGGAGCTTGGTCAGCACGAAAAAGCCAACGAGGACAGTGGCTTCAGGTAAGAATTTGGTTTAGAACTGGTTTTTTTAGAAGGCAAATGGAGCCGGGACGGTGATGTAGGAGATTGTATTAGTATTACGCAGGTGTAGGTGAAGGAACGTCATTGCAAAGAAACATCAGAAGCGGACAATATCTGGAAACTGTAGCTACAGATAGCAGGCAGTGGAGGAACAGCCTTGCACTATTGGTGTCTTAATTCCATATTGTTCTACTAATGACGATAATGATAACGACGATGACGTTTGATGATGGTGATGATGCTGGTGATGATGACGACGACAACGGCGACGATGATGATGATGATGATGATGATGATGATGATCATGATGATGATGATGATGATGACGATGATGATGACAACGACGACGAGCGCATAAAAAAGGATATAAAAAGATAATATACGTTAACTGTGGATAAAAGATTTAATGGATGGAAGATCGTCGCAGTTGTTTACCGAACTTAAAGCAGTTACGAAAAGAACTCTGGGTTGAAAGGGGATTCGAACCCGTGACCCTGCGATACCGGTGCAACGCTCTTACCAACCTCTTACAAGTGAGCGATCAAGCCAACTGGTAGCTGTTCTTTATAGCAACGAAAAAAAGTTCAATTTATTTCACTTGTACTGTGCTTGTGTATTTTTACCAAATTAGAAATACAGTATATGTTGCCATTTAACCCTTAAAGCCTCAATAGTGACAAACATCTAATTTCTCCTTACAGTTTGACTACTTGATCAAACATAAAGGTCACAAGAATTAAGGAAAAGATCACCAGTGATAAAATGTCTTGATTTTCAATCAAATTCTCCCAAGTAGAAACATAAGAAATATAAGGAGAATAGTGAGGAGAATATGGATGTTAATATTGGGGCTTAAAGAGTTAAACCCGCTTTATTATGTGCTGTTGTCTTGTTGTTCAGCTAATCTATGATCTTTTCAGATTGACCTTGGTAGCCGCGCAGTTATTGTAGCCACTGCAATCCAGGGCCGTCAGGATGTCAACCAATGGGTGAAAAGCTACACAGTCAAATATAGCAACGATGGAATAAGATTCCGTAACTACCGAACTGGACGCGCTGCGGTGAGCATCTTCATTAAAACTTTGAATAAATGCTATAACGTGTGAAAGAGTATCTTCAATGAGAAGGGTTATTGGCGGTTATCTGATCAGGGACTGTGACAAATTTCACTTGACAGGTGTAAATACATTCACCCCAGGATACGAATTGTATCGAGAAAATGTTAAAATGCATTTGTTTGATCACATTCACATAATCGTTCTATTTGGACACGGGGTTCACTCGTTTTCCCTGTCCAAACATGAACGATCGCAAACTTAATTTGAAAACGCCACTACTTAGTGATCGATGCTTTTACGTCTTCGTTTTCGAAGACATCGTTCTCGATCGTTTTCTTGTGGACGATGGCTCAAACCCCTTTAGGAAATTGTCGTTTTCGTCCTTTTTTCATCCACACTTGAAACGTAACATCTCCGTCTTCAAAAATAGTCCGCACTATCTGAAAATCTCCGTTATCTTTGTCTTCATTTTTTATGTGTGGACAAAAAGTATCCGTAGCTTCCACACTTGTTGTTGCAATTGTTGTTCATGTCAGCAAATCTTACTCTATTGACGAGGGAAAAAAACTAAAATTATTTCATCTTGACGCAGATCTTCCGTGGCAATAAAGACAGAAACACGGTAGTAAGGAATACTCTGGTGCCCGCGATCAAGGCCCGGTATCTGCGGTTTTACCCAGTGTCTTGGCACGCTCACATATCTTGCAGAGTGGAGTTATACGGAAGATATTTGAGTAAGTAAAGAGTAAAATATGCAGTCATTAGTTGAATACTCAAATTTGCATACTACGCTTCATTACTCATTTTCGTCGGCAGTTTGAATGAAGATAACAAAAGAAGCAAAAAATGCAGTATACGGCATGTGACCATAAATGGGGGAGGAAGTTTTATTAGGAGGCGTTGATTCGCCTGATGTTTTATTTAAGAGCTGAGCCAATTGAGTTATGAGTTGGCTCGATTAAAATTTTAATTAGCCCAGTCGTAACGTGTCGGCTCGTCCAGGAAAAAACCTATCGGATTGAAGGGAATTCCATATACAGCTATTTCAATTAAAGTTGTCGAAAAGCTTACGCGATAAGACCGCAAGGTGATATGGGTAATTTATTGATAACTTTAGGAACACTTAGCTATAGCTCACCCCTAAAGGAAATAAATCACATAGGCAAGTGTTTATGGTATTTTCACCCATCCTATATCAGTGACAACCGTGAAAGTACAGTCGAATCACAAAAGATTTACAGCTACCCATACTGCCTTTCGGTCTTGCACGTAAGCTCGAGGCTTTAAAATCTGACAACGTTAATTAAAATAGCTGTACATTTTGAGCCTGTAGGTTCTGCACAAACCAATTTTTTGTGTGTTTACTTTGATAAGTACAAGCCGAGTCTCACAAAAATGCTTCACTTTTTGAAGAGCCTCGCCCAGTCGCCAAGACCCTTGGGGTCTCCAACAACCGCCTCAACAACCGTTACATCACAGCATCCAGCGCGTGGGATCGATACCACGTGGCATGGCTTGCACGCTTGCTCAACAGGAGACGCGGGCGCTACCGCGGAGGGTGGTCCGCTAAAATCAACAGACGCGGACAGTGGATTCAGTTTGATTTCAGGCGGCCGAAGACAATTGTTAAGATCGTAACTCAGGGAAGAGCCGATGCTAATCAGTGGGTGACGCGTTATCTTATTAAATACAGTCCCGACGCCATTTATTGGACGCCTTACAGGAAATACAGCCGTGTACAGGTAAGATAACTGCGCTATCGTTCTTTTGCTAGGGTAAATTGTTGTAGAGCTTCGGATCGAGGGAAATGGGGCATGCAAAGGGAGAAAAGAAGCGAGAAATAACGAGAGGGAACTTAGGGGAGCTGAGTGAATCTTTTCACTCGAAACGTTGGTAACGCCTTGTACGGTAGACTACTCCAAATTAACCCTTTTAAGCCCCAATAGTGACAAGCATCTATTTTCTCTTGACCGGTATCATTACTTGGTCAAACATACAGGTCATGAGAAGTAAGGAAGTGATCGCTTAAGATGAAGTGTCATGATGTGTAAGCAAATTCTCCCAACTAGTACCATGAGAAACGTATTGAGAACAGTGAGGAGAACGTACCTGTTGATATTGGGGCCTTAAGGGTCAAATACCTTTCAGTACCGGCACTGAAGTGTTCACCGGAGTGTTGAAATGGCAGAACTACTTTGAAGATTTTAACCACGCACTCAAAAGTCAGAGACACCTTATAGATCCCTATGAAAGTAACAGTACCGCAGGAAAGGGCTGCTGAATAGCTTTCTTGTGTATGATCACACGTTTATAAAATGATTTAATCCATGTACTCAAAGGGCAGACCTGGTTGTATATAGAATACGGAATCAGTATCGTGGGAAACTAATACTCCGTATCTTCCATTTGAATGAGCACACTTAGTTTAGGATTTCATTTACAGTTCCTTCCCTCTACAGGTCTTCATTGGAAACAGAGACCGGAACACAATCAAAGGGAACGTTTTTGATCCACCGATCAAAGCCAGATATGTACGAATTTACCCTATTGCCTGGGTGGGACATATTTCTTTGAGAGCGGAATTTTACGGCTACGCCTTACGTAAGTATTATGCAATCACTCAGAATGCTGCGACCGTTGGGAATTCGTATAGTCTGCGTGTTTACCTTTTATGTAGTTTATCTTAATTCCTTTTTGCGGCATTCAGAACAAAGAGATAAAGCATCACGTTGTAGTTCAAAATAATTAATGCGTTTGTGGCGAATGCGGAACTGATCAGCGGCAAACGGCAAACACAAGCAGAATGACCAAAAGTTGGAAAAACAGTGCTACCTCTAGTTCTGTCAGTGGAGTTTAATCGCGGGTATAAAGCCCGTCCAAAGTAAAGCGTTTTCAAAGGAAAACGCTGGAAAACGGGGACTTATAAAACGGTGTTGAAGGTGGACAACGCTCAAGAAAATGCATCGTTTTCAGTGTCGACGGGTAAAAAGTTAGCAGTGTTTAGACAGGTGGAAAAGGAGACTTGCAAATGCAGAAACATTTTCGATCCTTTCAGTCTTAACAGTAGGAGAAAATGCGTAAAACATTAGTTATCTCTCCTTGGAACAACAAAAAATGTACTGGGGAAATGCTTGTGCGGAATATTGGGTAACAGAAAACGGATTCTTAAAAAAAAAACAACAGCTTGGACAGGTCCCTACCTATGATGAACGAACCTCTAACGGTGGTCAAAAATAAGAAAGAAAACCCCGTTATAATTAAAGAAATTAGGTACTCGAGGAGACCTTAGGATTTGTCTCTTATTTACATCCATAGGAAAATGACAAAGTAGGCTAGTGTATAGTAACAATTGCTGTTGACTTTCAATTTCTGGGTTTTTTTTTCACAATATTTCTCACGATCCTCAAAGAGAATACCGGCAAAACAGCTTTCTCCTCCACAAAATCGCCTTTAGTAGGAAACGTATAGAAAAACTCAGTTTATTACTCCTCTTCTCAGTTTCTGCAGAGGTGACAAAGGGGAAAAAACTTTTTCTGCACAACTTATTTCTGCAAAAATTCACTTAACCTGAGTTTCTTTAATCCGCTGAATAACTTTGCACAGCACGGTACAGTGTGGAGATTGGTATAGAAGACGGCAAGATACCCAACAGGGCCTTTAGAGCCTCCAGTCAGTGGGACAATTACCATCGTGCTAATCGAGCGAGGCTCAACACAGTGGCGACAAGACGCTACCGAGGGGCGTGGTCTGCTAAGAGAAACAATAGGCGCCAGTGGATTCAGGTCAGACTGGGTCGCAGAACAAGAATTACCGGTTTGGTCACTCAAGGTCGACAGGACTTGAACCAGGGGGTAACGAGTTATAGCATCTCGCACAGCTTGAATGGCCGAACGTTTCGTCCTTACCGAGAAAACGGGCGAGTTAAGGTAATATTTGCTTTATTGTGTAATTTTCTTCTAAAGTGCTGATTAAGCCTACTACAATAACTAAGGCGCAACTTACAAAGGACTTGATCCTTTTCACTTTCGACGAAATTTTTGTACTTTAATCTGACGTGTGAAAATTAAAATTCTGCAAAAGGCTATGTTTGTTTGTGTGTTTGTTCGTTTGTATGTTTGTTTGTTTGTTCACCGTTACTGTCGGATTTCTGTGGTAGCTCACATTTAAGAGCGACTTTCAGTAAACATCGAGCATTCGGCGGCAGAAGTTGAAAAATCTATTTCTTTCATATTTTGCACATAAAAGGGTATTGGTAAAACTAGAAACCTGATGTAGTTCGTTTTCCCCAGAAGCGCTTTATTTTCGAAAAAAACAAGGAATCGATTCTCGGGTTCGGGAGGTCAAATTCTTGAAAATCAGTACTATAAACTTGCATCGCGCTGGTAAACTAAAGCGCGCAAAAAAAGATAGACACTTCTTATTAACAGAACAAGTCTTTTTCATTAACTAGACAGTTACAAAACAGCAGTAGCGAAATTTAATGAGCACAAACAATTCCAAACTAAAAGGCAGGTTCTGA
>Ga0126336_10002413_pt1 | contig 10593 bp, 8 predicted proteins | sample SidCmetagenome_FD_92530 | JGI IMG/M metagenome (GOLD analysis project Ga0126336, IMG submission 92530) | Coral microbial communities from El Islote,Puerto Morelos, Mexico - Siderastrea C C metagenome | ecosystem: Host-associated > Invertebrates > Cnidaria > Coral | place: El Islote,Puerto...
CTGGCCCAGAGGTTTTTTCTCGCGGCAAGCCGCTCGTTGCGTCGGCCTTCGGCCGACGCGGCTCGACCTCCGGCCGATTTCTCCCGACGTTAGCGAGAAAAAAACCTCTGGTACCCAGGGTACAAATATCCAGGCAGACTCTAGATCCCAGGTGAAGAACCAGTAATTTTGTTAAAAAACTTTGGGTAGACAATGCAAATCCTCACACTTAAACAAAGGCAAAGGTAAGGGTTAACGTGCCTGAGGTCAATGACCAGCCTTAACTTTATGCCCTCTGCAACAGATAAAGGATTCATGCAGTAAGGAGGCCTAAAATGCTCCTAAATGCAATTGTTAACCAAGAGTTTAGAGATAGCTTCCTCAACAAAGATAGGATGATTCTCTTCTGAGGGATTGTTTCTTATATAGCATGACGCCGGAACTTTTATAAAAGGTAACTTATAACCCTCAAATATGACATCAAGCACAAACCATGGGGCACCAGTAGTAGACTCCCAATAACTAACGCACTGTGTCAGGCAGCCTTTCACGCCAGAGGAGACTTCCACAAACTCAACCCCTTAACTCAACTCCAATAATCAATAATGAACTGGTACTCATCAGTCTGCACAATGTCTACAGCGACATCAGAAGCAGCTTCCATAGACAGTCATCCCCAGCTAGGCAGGCGGTCAGATGAAGTAGGACTGGCAGCAGTCTTAGGGCAGTTGTGAATCAAATGAACAATCCCAACACTGAAATAAAAACAGAACCATCAGCCATAACGATGAAGTAAACTGAAGCAGTGCTGGTAAAACGCCCAGAGAATGAACTATTACCAAACACTTTCCTAGATACTCACTAAACAGAAAACCCAAGAGACTGCATAGCATAAAAAAGATACAACCCGCCTAGGATAACCACATACAAATGAGCGGATTCCAAAACGCACAGAATACAAATATATGCTAAACTTCATATCACACATATTGTGCTATTCTGTACTATTTTATCCTACCATTTAACAGCCAAGATGTACACAACCAAGTGGAGAATAATGAATGTGCCGCGGGAAACCAGCACTAAGAGAGTAAAACAAAGCAGAAAAGTTACGAGGCAAATAACGAAAAAAGATCAATGCAGCTCAGAGCTAACAGGAGTAGTTCCTCGTTTGGTCCTAGGTCTTCCTTTAGAGGTGTGCTGGCCACAGCTGACAGTGGAGGCTGTGGAGAATTGTTTTCAACAGAATTTGCTTGTGCTGCATTGTGGATGATTCTGTTGACTTGCTGGGATTGTTCTGTATAACATCATCCACATGCCACCTCCAAATTCTCTCATCATCTGACTGGACTTTGTAAGAGTTCAGTATGGTTCCAGGTTGCCAGTTTTGACCCGACAAATGGTCCTGTGCAAGGATGGTGTCACTTACGGCCATTTCTCGGAACTTGACATGCTTGTCATGGTGTAATTTCATTTTGCCTTGCTGACAGGTGGTGGAACTTGCCATATCAGGTCTCACAAAGAAAACACAAAATTTTGGATTTTTTAACTGAGTTGATAACGTAAATTGGCCACCGTGAAGAGATTGAAAGCTGACATTTCAAGTGTTAGCCCTTCGTCAGAGTGAGTCACTAAGGAAAGCTGTGTTTGCAATTCTCGTTGTAGGAGTTGCTTGGCTAAAGCCGACCCGGTTGTGGCATATGGGGTGCTTCGATAGGACAGCAGGAATTTCTAAATTCAGTGTTGTAGAAAGCAGGCTGGATGGATTTACTGCCGATGACTCCAGAAGGTACTCGAAGGTTTGCACAAATCATCCTACCAGACCTCTGGAAGATCATGGCCTGGAGTAGAAAGCAACATCAGGGAGTCTGCATGCAGATGCCAACAGTGCATTAAAACTAGGAAGGCTCCACTAGCTGCACCATTGTTCTTTTGGTCATGTTAGGAAACTCGACGAAACACAGCTTTCCTCTTGAACACAACGTTTAATGGCCATTAAATATCGATATACAACTGCAACGTCCGGGCAAGATTACAACACTCTCGATTTACAAGCTACAAAGACGCGAACAAGGGCACGTGACTTACAAAGCTAACTAACTAGGGTAGGGTAGGGTTAATCATAGTCACAAGTCCAGTCTCTCAGGTTTCTTAACTACTCTTCCAGATCGGGTGCGACGGGCTGTAATATCCTCTCCACCTTGTCCTCCGTCAAGGAGGACAACACCGAGTTTAGGTTCAGGAACAGGAACACTTTGAACGAGAACAACGTTCAACTGCAACTTCTCCCCACCATGTACAGGAACCTCTTCTTCATGACTGGCTTGTGGGGCAGTTGATTCTATTTCCAATCTATGCAGACGTTGTACAGGTGTAGTTAGGGTGCTCTTTTGTGCTCTCACTGTGGCAGTTCGTACAAGTCCGTCTTTGCCAAGGTGGACCTCTTCAACTCTACCTAGTGGCCATTTTCCATGAGAAATGAGAGAGACCAGCACGATATCGCCTACTTGAATGGGCGCTGTTTCCTTCTGCCACTTGTTTCTCACCATTAGCTGATAGTGGTACTCTTGCTTCCACTGCCTCCAGTAGTGGTTGAGTAATCTTTAGAGATAAAGATATCTTTCTATAACTCGCTTACTGGACTCTTCCAATTTGTCATCTTCAGCGTCAGATAACTGTTTAAGCGATCTGCCAATGGCAAGATGAGCTGGCATGATTGGTAATGGATCTCTGTTGTCTTCACTTACTGCGGTCAGAGGTCTGAAGTTGATTACACCTTCTATCTTGATGAGAAGTGTATTCAGCTCGTTGAAGGAGAGAAGTGCTCTTCCAAGAACTTTGCGCAGTGGTTCCTTGATTGCTCCACAAAATCGTTCCCACCATCCACCTCTCCATGGCGAGCGTTCTGTGATGAATCTCCACTTAATCCCTTTTGCTGATAACTCTGACTTGATTCGATCTTGATCCAAAGTGTCCCACAGCGACTGGCTCTGTGACTTTGGCTGGTCATACAACTTCTTAATTTCTCTACTTGTGGCTTTGAAGGTTTTTGCATTGTCTGACCACACTATATGGCAAAGACCTCTGCGATTTGTCATGCGACTGAAGGCTTGCAGAATTCATCTGTCGTTAGGCCATTTGTGAGCTCCAGGTGAACAATATGCGACAATGCACGTGTAAACACACACACACGTATGCTTTCTTGACAATTGAGCCCTCCTTTACGTACAAGGGTCCAGCAAAGTCAGTACCAATATGTACAAACGGTAAGGAGTTTGACACTCTTTCCTCGGGTAGTGATCCCATCTTCTGTGTACAAGGTCTGACTCGCTGTCTCTGGCAAGGCACAGATTTTCTGATATCACATTTGACCTCACGTCTTCCTTGGGTAAGCCAAATCTTCTGTTGTAAGACTGATAGTACAGTTTCTGGACCGGAATGCAACATCTGTCTGTGTACATCTTGTATCAACTTTGCTACTGCGGGATGTCCATGCGGCACGATAATTTGGTGCTTGTTCTCTTCAGGAAGGTGGGCAAACTGTAATCTTCCACCTACTCTAATCAATCATCTTCTTCGTCTTCTTAGCTTTAGGAGGTGGCTACTCCTGGTTAGTGTTCTTCGGGCTTTCAACTGCTCGTAGTGTTCTTTATAGACGTCTTCTTGAATCCACATATAGCGCTTCAACTCGGCCTGTTTCATCTCCTTAGCTGACAATTCGGTCTCTTCAGACTTCAGTCTCGTCTTGAACAACGTAATGGCTCTCAGTACGTAAGCAGTTACTCTGATCAACTTCATCCACGTTCCACACCGCGACATATCAAGCAATGGCTCTACTAAAACTGCAGTACAACCATGGGTAACTCTTCTTTCTTCTCCACAGGATTCAGGGACGGTATCTCAGGGTTAAAACTTGGCAGTCGCACTTTCGCCCGTGGCGATTGAAAAGTGTCCAGGGCCACTAAAAGTTGAGGTTTGATTGCCCGAAGGGTGACTACGATTTGAGAAGTACGAAAAGAGTAGCAATAACAATAAAATAAAATATTCTTTCATTGGAGTACCTTTCTTTTCTTTCCTTTCTTTCCTCAACTCTAAGTTCATCAATTGTAGTAAAAGTTGTTCTAAAGCGCAAAATTTACAGTCGTTCGTGATTGCATTTTTAGGTCGCTCCGATATGTAGACATCATTTTGATTTTACTGACACGAGAATCCAGCCATACCCACAGTTCAGTGCGGTAAGTTTTCAAACATGAATATCGGCAAAATCGCTCAATACTGCTCGATATAATAGACTTCCTTTTCACCTGAATTCAAAGGCAATTGAAAGAAAATGAGAATTGTGATACTGAAGTTTATAGATGCTGACAAGATCGTTTTGTCCGTATTTGGAAAATAATGGTCCAGTTTTTCTTTAGGAGTTTAAGGACCAAGTCAGAACCTATAGGTGAAGAAAAGAGCAAACAAGAACGAGACAAATGATCCCCAACACAGACCGAACAGAGTTTTTATTAGTATAACAATTTTACCAATTTCTCGACAGTACATTGCAGGTAAATGTTAGATTTCAAGACAAAGTTAAAATCAAGCAAATTTCTTTTGGCGTTTCCGTCAAACACCCTACTAAAAAACACGGACTTAAACGGCCGTGAGGCATTTATTCGAGTAAAAATGGTTTAAATTTTTTTTGTGTTAGTAGAGGAAATTTGAGGGCTACTTTATTTTGGCCTGGGCCACTAAGAATTCAGGGATACTGGCCCGAGTGGCAACCAAGCACTGAAGTTAATTTTTAGCCCCGGTATTTTCATTTTGCGGCTGAGAAGGTTGAGACACACAAGGATGCAACAGCCATGAAGGTCCATTCCACCACAGCGTGCTTGAAATCATATCACCACAGGTCAATCCGCGTGTCAACAAATCTGCAGGATTCTCTTTGCTAGGACAATACTTCCAGTATTCAGGGTCCTATGTTGACTGTATTTCTGCTACTCGATTTGCTACGAATGGCTTCCAACAAGAGCTCTGTCCTTGGATCCAGTGAAGTGCTACCATGCCATCTGTCCAAAAAATGACACATCCATCTTGATTGGCAAAGTCTCTGCAACATGTTTCAACAATCTGGCATTCACTACTGCCGCTAGAAGCTCTAGTCTTGGAAGTGACACTGTCTTGATAGGTACAACTCTGGATCTCGACATTACTAGCTGTGATGACACCTGACCTTGCTTATTGGTTATTTGAATGTACACTGCGGCTCCGTACGCCTTCGGGGAAGCATCTCCGAAACCGTGTAGTTCGATCCTATGGTCAGGGGTGACACCATTTCCAAAGCAACTGGGAATGGTCACGTCTTTCAACTGCAACAAATGTGATTTCCATGATGACCATCTCTCTTTGGTGTCACTGTCCAACGGGTCGTCACACTGTAGTCCCTTCCACCACAGCTCTTGAAAAAGGATTTTTGTTCTTACAGTGAGGGGCAATATCAGTCCCATTGGGTCAAACATTTTCGATGCTAGGGTCAAGACGCTTCTCTTCGTCATTGGGTCATGACATGAGATGATGCCGTTTGGTGCCAGGAATCTGAAGCAGTCAGAGGTCAAATCCCACGACACGCCAAGTGCCTTGAGTGGCTCGCTTGAATCAAACTTTACTAGTGGCGACAAGGCTCTCTTAGCTGGGTCTATGCTACCCATTAGAAGCTCTGAGTTGCTTGCCCACTTTGTCAAGTTAAACGCTGCCGTAAACATGATCTCTGAGATCTCCTGTTGAAGTTTCAAGGTAGAGCAGTCTGTCTCGGCTCCTGTTGATCAGTCATCCACCTACATGTTTTGTAGGATTTCCCTTGCGGCATCAGGGAATGTCTCTGCATACTTCTTAGCATGATTGTGCACGGTTGCGATTGCAAGAAATGGACTAGAGTTCACTCCAAAAGTCAATCTTTGCATGCATTCTGTAAAGTTTGGGTGGTTCGTTGACCTACAAATCTCTCCAAAGGTACTGGTGTACGTCTTGATCCTTTGGTGCAAGCTTCACTTGAAGAAACATCTCAACATCTCCCATCAAGCCGATTTTGTGGGTACGAAAACAGATGAGAGCAGATGCCGGGTTAGGTTGTAATGCAGGACCTCTTCTCGTGCGGAAGCATCAAATATGATTCTGCACTTTGTTGTCCTTTTGTCTGTGCGGAACACTGCATGGTGTGGTAAGTAACAGACAATACCATCTTCATTTCCCCGCTCGGGTACTTCTTCTGCAAAACCTTTCTCTACGTATTGGTTGATTGCAGCGTTGTAAGCTTCAGCTTTAACAGGATCTCGTTTCAGCCTCCTTTCGAGTCGTTTCACAGCTTGTGCATAATTATCCTCCAGTCTTGGGTGATCCTTCCTCCAGGGCAGTTGAACTTCATAGTTTTCTCCATCAAATTTCAGTCCTTTGTTGAACTCAGCGACTGCATATTCTTCCTCTTGAGACATAGTTGGGTTTTCAGCTTCAGTAATGCCAATTGATTCTAGTTCCCAGAACTGTCTCAGATTCGTAGTGACTTCATTGTTCTCTATCACTGTTAACATAGATGTGGAGTACTTTGAATAGCAATCAACAGGTCCTGTAAGAATTCAGCCAAGGTGAGATGTTAACAGCAATCAATGAATCAGCAGTTGGTCCTCTCTTGTGTATCCCAGTTACAAAGGAGTAATAGTAATCTGCACCAACGAGAACATCTACTTGCACGAACTGTCATTTCCTGACCATTCACAGATAACCTTGCTACCGCTGTCTGAAGAAGTGTCTCCTTCACAGGCGAGGTAGGTTGGGTTGAAGCCAATCCATTAAGGGTGCTATTGGTCACATGCTGGGGTGAAGTACTGGGTACATGCTGAAGTGTAGAGGTAATTGGATACTGGGGTGTGGTCACTAGGTGCAGGCCATGCAATAACTTGTGATGATGTCGTGGGTTGGCAACAAATTTTGGAGAAATGCCTGTAGTTGCTAGACTTTAAACAATTGTAACACAGCTTGCTTTCTTGGACTAGTTTCCATCTTTCATCCACTGACTTCCCATTAAACAATGGACAGTTTGGTGACCCATGATCTGCTTTACAAAAACTACAACTCGGATTTGATGGTGGTCATGCCTCAATGAACAAAGCAGAGGCAGTTGATACTCGTTCACGGTCACTTCTATGGGTGTATGCTGACTTCCTGCTTTCATTTCTAGCCCTACCAGAACTACAATTCTTTGGGTTAGTGTTTGCGTGAAGGCCTGTCTCTCCTGCCTCTTTGGACACAACTTGTCGATTAAGAAACTTAAAGAACAAAATAATCAAGATCGATTTCTTCCTCTAGGGTGTCTGCAAGCTCTAACTCTCACTTCTCCAGTAACTGAGGGGGTAATCCACTGACTGATAGTCATTTGTCAGCGGACTGTTGGTCGTTTGTTGGCCGACTAAGAGTCATTTGTCGACAGACCGTTGGTCATTTGTTGGCCAACTGTCAGCTGACAGTTTTCCAAAGTGTTTAAGAATGTCCGCTGATTGTTGGTGATCTGGCGGCGAGTTGTTCTCCTGACACTGGTGGATACTCGCAAGGCTGTGCCACTAACGCAGTTGAAGTCCCTCTGCTGTTGTTGCTGCTGCGGCTTATCAGTGTGGCTTCTGTAGAGTGTCTGCACCTCTGCTTTCAGCTCCGCTATAATCATTCTCTGTACCTCCGCCAATATATTCTGGAGGCTTTTGACGACCTCATTTTTGGTCCTCACCACGTCCTCTAGCTCTTCTGCATCTTTGTTGGCCTCTTCAAACTCCTTCTCCTTTTCAATTGGTTTGTGGTCCATTTCTTTTTCTTCAGTGGCTGTTCCAAACAGGAACATTGGTGGTTATCACCATGGCATATACTGCACTTATTCTCACCTTGACAGATCAAGTGGTGAGCAACACAGATGGTACATAATGCTCAGAAATTTTTAACTTTTGAAGGGTGAGCCAAGTGAGCTGTTCTTGAGCTTGGTCGCATTGGTATAATGGTTTGCACCAAGGCTTTTATAAGCTCCTGTGGATCCAAATTACATGTTGCAAGATCATCGTTGTTTCGTTGTTTCCAATGTACCATGTAATTATCTGAGTATGTTTGCAGTGAGAGTTTTGTCAACTGCTTAATAAGAGCTTGTCGTGTTTGTAAGATTTTTTAAAGTAAAAAAAAAAAAAATTTTGTTTAGAATGCGATCAACTCAGACCTAGTTCTTGTTGTCAAATGGTACGATGAAAATGGCCTGAAAAGAAACAGCTCTAAGTATCAAGCCATTGTCATAGGAAAATCCAATACCAAGCTGGAGTTCCCCTGCGACAACACAATCATCCCAGTTACTACGGACCTTGAGGTGCTCCGTGTCACCGTAGACAATAAATTGATAGTTTGACAAACACATATCCAAAATTTGCAGAAAGGTTTCACAACAAGTAGCTGTTCTCAAGCGCATGAAGAAGATGCTTCCATTTGAAACAAGGCGGGGCCTCTATCTAGCTTTCATTTTACCCCATTTCAGTTACTAATCAGAGCCCTGGCATTTCTGCAGCAAAAGTGCCACCAATAAATTGGAGAAAATCAACGAATGCGCCATTAGATTTGTTTTAGAGACAACCGCGCTTTTATTTGGAACTATGAAATAAATTAGGATTTCCCACTTTCACTAAGCAAACACTTATTAAGATAGTATAATTAATTTTTAATGCATTAAACAACAGTCAAGCACCTCAGAGTGTCAAGGACCTCGTACATGTATCTACTAGAAATGCACAACTTAAGAGTAAACAACATACTAAACCTGCCTAAGGCCAATACTACCACTTATGGCCTTAAGTCTTGGAGATAATTGGCTCCAAAACTCTGGAATGCTATCCCCAATTCGTTAAGAACAGTACTCAGTCAGTTTTAAAGAGTTGAAAAAAATACATTAAACACTAAGACCTCGTAAAATATTTATTATTACTTTTATCATTATCATTACAGTAGTATTATTTTTGTAGTATCATCATAGCCACAACAAGTCCTTTATATTTTAGTACATTTTTTATCATTACTACTTAGCAGCAAAATCTGATAAATTCATTGTAAATAGTATTTTAGCTGAACAATTTTTATTTCTATTTTTCATTTGTTCTTTATGTGGAATACCTGTAAATTAGCTGGCGTGTTTTCACAAACTCTCTCCCACTACATCTGAGATAACACACCATCACATAGCTAAGTGTATTTCCACAGTAAACCAGTATTGTATGGTATGCTTTCCTTTTATTCAGCCAGCATTCAACTTGTAACTTACATTACCCAGTTTTTGTAGGTTAATAAAGCATTGGCGACTTTTTGTCATGGTTGTTTTGTCACCATTTGCCATTTGGTATCGTAGGAGCTGAGTGGCTCAAAACGTTTGGGCTTGTGCATGGTTTAATGGTCAGCAGTCACCAGTTGCATGTTATTATTCATGCTATACCACTTATACTCACGTTGCAGTATATGTTCTTCGTGTGCAGGATTGTGTAACTTTAACTAGTTTTAGTGATCCTCAGTGCCTTCCCTCCTTATGGCTGCATTGTTGGGTCATCAGTTGCTCATTTGTCCCTTCATACATTCAGTCATTCGTTCATTCATTCATTCATTCGTTCATTCATTCATTCATTCTTCTTTTCTTCTGAACTAATGGTAATAATTTTTTTCTAGGCTTTCAGTCATACTGCAGCTTATGATGAGGCCATTTCAGATTACTTCAGAAGGAAATACAGTGAAGGAATATCACACATTCCTCTTCGCTATGGTATGAACCCCCATCAGAAGCCAGCACAGCTGTTCACATCTGAGCCTAAACTGCCAGTCAACGTTCTGAATGGATCTCCAGGATTTATTAATCTCTGTGATGCCTTTAATTCATGGCAGCTTGTCAGGGTCAGTTGATACTGTTCAATTTCTTTTCCAAAAACACCTATTTATGTTTAGTTACTAGTTACTAAATTGTTAATTAGTTGTTGACCAATTATCATGTGAAAGAAAAGTTGCTCCATTCTGTATGCTTGGTAGCAGGCAAATTAATATTCATTAATTTGCACTTGAATACAGTTATGTAGGGCCGTCCATGTAAAAAAAAACATCTTACCAGGTGAAATTGGGTTGCAAGGGATCCCAGATTAGATTTCTATGGAGATTCACAAGTTGTGTAGACCTTTTTTAAAAGATTTGAAACCCTCTTAAACAAGTTTTGTTCAAGTCTTGAAGTTCATCTTTGCCTCATTACTCATGTGTTCTTTAGTGGTAAAACAACACAACATACATGACATACATTGCAATTTTGGATTTTAATATTGTAGCTTGTGTTTCATTGTATTTTTTAGTCTCTTTTAATTTCCATTTTAATTAGTTTTTGTTGTTTTTGCATATATCTATCTAATATAACTTTTTAAATTTCAACTCGATTTTATTGTTTACTACATGACCCCACAAGTTCTTAGCTTGTAATTCTTATCATGTGTTAATTTAATAAAGGTTAATGGCAATTGACTGACTGACTGACTGACTGACTGACTGACTGACTGACTGACTGACTGACTGACTGACTGACTGACTGACTGA
>Ga0126336_10002414_pt1 | contig 10589 bp, 11 predicted proteins | sample SidCmetagenome_FD_92530 | JGI IMG/M metagenome (GOLD analysis project Ga0126336, IMG submission 92530) | Coral microbial communities from El Islote,Puerto Morelos, Mexico - Siderastrea C C metagenome | ecosystem: Host-associated > Invertebrates > Cnidaria > Coral | place: El Islote,Puerto...
GTCGGTTCGTTTGTAAGGTGTTGCCTTCTTAACGTTTTCCCATACGCTACGTGGTTCGTAAGGTACATGTATTAGTGTCATCTTAACGGTCAGTTCGTGCCGTATTAGGCTTGTCTCCTCGACTTTTCTCGGCTGTTTTTTTTTTAGCTTGCAACGTATTAATCATGTTCTTCCTGCTGGTTTCCGCAAGTTTGATTCTCCTTACATGCTGTAGGTGTTAAAATACAAAAAGAACTACCAGAATTATCCAGGCACATTTAGGAGTATAGCCCGCTAGAAAAATAATTGACAGCAAGAGTACAATTGTAACTTCCAGTCAGAACTTGGTACCTCTTAGGGTTTAAAAGGAACTTGAACCACGCCCATAAAATAAGACTGTTACCTTTCAGAGATTGCTTTTAAACTTTCCTACAAACACCTCTCTCTTTGATATAGGAGTTCCACCTCTAGAGTGTAGGTTACAAACCATGTAATACAAACCTTCTTTGAACAATGCATCCACCAAACCTTTTTTGGAGGTTTCCTTAGTTTCCCTTGCCGATTGTAAAGCAATCATTGTGTCAAGCCTGTGGTTGATTTCACCTTGATATAGCCTTTCCCTCATGTCACAACTGCCATCCCATTCAACTACACGAACGCCTTCTTTTGAAATTCCATCAGTTGAGCTGGCTGTTATACTGTCATTAATGATCCGTGCATTGTGCTGAGTAACAATGGCTATTTTCTTATTCAATGCTTGAAGAGCTTTGACAAGACTCATTGCTCCTTGGATACAGTCTGATGACGAGGTCTCAGATGTAAGGCTTTGTTCTTCATGAAGAAAGCACATGACAATGGACCGAGCATGGGAGAGCCTCACTGCTATCTTCAGAAACTCATCAGAAGGCTGAACACCCTTCATTTCCTCATCACTGCAGAGACTTGCTGATGTTTTAGAGAGCTCTTCTATTTTCTCGATTGCACTCACAGAGCAGGCGGATGCAAGGTATGGTTTATCTGTAAGAGTGATGATCCTTGGTTGTTCATCCCCATGGTCTGGTTTATGGACTTTAAAATAGTCATCGACAGTTGGGTCACAGATGAAAGTTGACCCAGGATAATGGCAAAAGAATAAAGGTAGCTCTGTTGAAATTAAATAAATATATAAATAAATAAAAAATCAGTGTACAATTGTACAACAAAAACCTTCACCTATCCATATAAGTGTCAGAGTTCAAGCACTTAATTGGCTCAAGAGGATCTCAAATGCCACAGTAAGCTTGCTGGGGCTTTGAACCCTGGTAGATTAGACAAAGTTATGGAGCAATTGCAGAATACCCCACATCTCTCACGTGTCGTGTTGGAACCCTTTGAAAAATGGGGTGAAAAACAATAGGCACCTAATTGTTATTCAATGAGATGCAAATGAGTAACGGGGTATTCTGCAATCTAGCCAAAGTTATTCCCTGTATTCTGCTGAACCGGTTTTATTCAAATACAGATAGCTCAGTTGAGACCACTTGTTATGTTTCTGCTTGCTGTTACACACACACATTGGCTTTAAATTTGTATGTACCAGAATATGTTGCAATGCCAGTTATGTAATGTTATTTCACATATACTACGTATGTGAAACAGTTATTGGTTACAACAGTTGCTGACTAGTTAAGCTGCCCAAGAGACTGCATAACATTGAATGCCCAACCATTGAACATCTGAGTACATTGTTAAACTGATGAACTGCTGCCAAGCAGAACCAGTCAAGAAGTAATGTTTTCTGTTGTTTCTTGGATTGCTTTGTGTGTAATTATTTGTGTTTCTTTGAATCAAATTAAATTAAAACAAGAAAAGCCCCAGGGGCATTAGACCCCGCCGTTGTTCTTCCCCCCCCCCCCCGGGGGGGGTAAAATATGTTACGGTCACTCAAGATAAAAGCCCTTGCCTGTGTAGCGAAAGGCACGACGAGTATTTGTTTGGCCAAGCGAAAACCGGAGGTCTGGGGCAAGTGACCACCAAAAAACAAGAAAAGCCCCAGGGGCATTAGACCCCGCCGTTGTTCTTCCCCCCCCCCGGGGGGTGTAAAATGTTACGGTCACTCAAGATAAAAGCCCTTGCCTGTGTAGTGAAAGACACGACGAGTATCTGTTTGGCCGAGCGAAAAGCGGAGGTCTGGGGCAAGTGCCCACCAAAAAAAAACAAACCACGGAAAAAAAATGGGTATTACTAGACCCCGTCCTGACGGCGGGGTAAAAAAAACAAAAACCACGGGGAAAAAATGGGTATTACTAGACCCCGTCCTGACGGCGGGGTAATCAGTAGATCAATCAACCACTCAACCACTCGGTTGATGGATAAGTCAATCAGCGAATTAAAAATCAAAAGTGTTGCAAATGGGAATAACACTTGTTTCAGTAATTGTTAGTGTCTTTCTTCGATGCACAGGTTATGACTCACTCTGTCACTACCCAAGAAAGACCATGATACAAGTAAATCTTGTGATTTCATTTTTGTTTTTGGTTTGATTATTAGCCTTTACACCGTATCTAATGCCACCAGTAAGCATTGTTACTGATTGCTATAATCTGATAACAAAGAAAAACGAAAAATCATTTCAGAATAGTCTGGAACCTATCAGGAAGTGAACTGACAAGAAAGGATCAGACTGTGGTGAATCAGTCAATTGAAATAGTTTTCCTCATAAAGTGAATTCAATGAAATAGGTCTGAATCTTAATTCCTGGGATGGTGTGGGTACTCTCAAATAAAAGTTATGGTTGTGTTCATCAGATGTTTTGAAGTAAAGCCCTAAAAGGTACCAAAGTATTGTTTTCTGGGTGTAGCTCCAAGCTACTTTTACTCCTAAGGGGTACTCCAGGATTCATTCATTCTCACACATCAACCACTTAGTAGTACTTAGGGAACATAAAAGTGTATGCTGAAACTCATAAGGAGTTGTTCAATCCTTTATGAGTTTCTGGTGCATGTGCTGCAGTCAAACTAATCAATGACATAAAAATATTTAGCAGAAAAAGACAAAAAATATATAACCTTATTTCTAACTACTCTTCAAATTTTTTTATTTGAATTGATAAGGAATATAGCTCAGAGTATACATTTTTTAACCAAAGCCTTACAATAAACTGCCATATTTTCCTGACATCAGGTTGATGGAATAAAAACCTAAAAAGGAAAACAAAGCATATTTCAGTTATCTCAATTGCCAATAGTAAACCTATGGCCTTTTGGAGGTTTCAATTCTCTTGGTGAAACCAAACTAATATTTACAGATGGGCTAACCTAACTGAGGAGCTCGCAAGGACTAAGTCATGCTGCAAAACAAGCACAAGTCGTCACCTGGATGGAATCGCCATGTCAAAGATCTTGTTCATAGTCCAGCAAATTCCCAATAGCCCACGTTTGATATCTCAAACTTCTAACATGAATCCAAGTTTTTACCAACAAACCTCTATATTTGGTTTTGGTGATTTAAAACAGGCACCTTAGGCAAAATGACAATTTTCTACTATTTTAATGGTCACTTGTCAGAACTTAAGGAATGCTACAGCAGTTATATACCATTATGCTGTTTCTTTATCATCTATTGATTGCTATTATTTCACTTTTGTAGGTTAATAAACCTCACATCACCGTAAAAAATGCATTTTGTAACTTAAGTGGGTATAAGGTTTTCAGTTACCCACCCGAATGGAAGTCTTGATGGAACACTCATGTAAATGTTGTGGGACAATTTTATCCTTGGTTCAATTTTTATTTTCCTTTGTGAATAATGGGATTGCCAAATTTCCTTTGGCTGAAAAGGCTGTTTTAGTCACTCAATCTTTTATGTGTTTGCATGACAATACAAAACAGATCATGGTCAAATTCCACACAGTTAAAAGCAGATGATTTACATATCTTGTATATTTTAATGATTCCAACACTGTTTAATTGTGCTTAATTATGTTTGACTGGGTTCAGAAATTGAATGGAATCAAACACAGCTGTATACATATTTTTGGTGTTCGACTTCCGAACCAAAATTAACCTGATCACTGTGTTAAATCCAGTTCAATTTGCTGAACAGTTAGGTATGTAAGGTGGGATAATTATATGACCGATATCTTCCACGTACCTTCACTGTAAGAAAAAGCTGCGTCACTGATCACTGCTGACATATACATGCCTAGAATAGATAAAAAAGGATCAGTGAAAACAACAAATTTAGGGCTAAAAATTGGCAGTCACCCGATTGCCAGTGGCGATTTAAAACTGGACAGGCCCACTAAAAGTTAAGGTTTGATCACCTTACTGGCGACTACGATTAAAAAATGTTACAATGTAGTTACAATAAAAATAAGATAAAATAAAATGTACTTTCCTTGGACTACCTTTCTTTTCTTTCCCTTTGTCAACTCTAAGTTCATTAATATTATTGTGGTAAATTTTTAGTTCTTGGAGTGCAAAATTCAGGGCCATTCTGGAGTATTTAGATCAATCCGCAATATATCAAGACGCCATGTTGTTTTTATTGACACGTGACTCCAGACTTACTCAGAGTTCTATGTTGTACTTTTTCCTTTATGATTATTGGCAAAATCCCTCGATAAAAGATTTACTTCTCACCCGGGTTGGGAGGGGTTTTTTAAAGTAAATATGATTATTTTGGGGGGGGGGTTTGGACTAGAGGAAATCTAAGCAAATTTATTTTGGCCTGGACCACTGGGAATTCAAGGGTACTAGCCAAATGGCAAACAAGCACTGAAGTTAATTTTTAACCCTGCAAATTATGGAATAATCGGTAAAAGTTGAGAAGAAGATATATAAGTCCACCTTCTTTTAACTCCTTTATTTTAAGCGTTATTTCCTAAGAGTGATCAACACATAACCTGTAATAAAAGTTATACCTTATTCGAAATTTAAGTTTCTTGTTTGTCATCAAAACATGCCAAAGCTATAATCCAAAGTTTTGTTTAAAAGACAAGATTCTGCAGAGTTTTTGAACGTTACTTGACTTAACAAGCATTTGTAACACATTAGACATATATAAATATTTTGCAAGCAGTCAAGAAAAGCCCAGCTAATCAACAATCGAGTTGGAGATGTTTACAACACTTAAATGATGTTACACAAAAGAATTTTATAAGCTTATCTGCCAATATCAACATTAAGGGGAATAGCCTGAATTTCTTGCTTTAAGCAAGAACCGTTTGAAATGTTAATTTTAATAGCAACACTGTAATTAAAGCTTACTGAAAACAAAAAGAATGCTTTTTTGCCCTTTTACTTGCCCAACAAATAACGTGAGTCGCAGTCAAGTGAACAAAAACTACTGTACATCTGTCGGCTGTTTACAACCAGAATGAAAATTGTATTTAAGCACTGGACAAACGATAAATATGAAACATCAAGCTAATGATCGATCGGAAAAGCTTTAAAAAGCTGTTCACTGAACACAAAAGTCATGAGAATTTAAAAGCAGCACTTATAAAAATTACACGTACCTGACATTGTTGCCTGTTTAACTTGACGGTTGACCCAAATGTCAGAGCAATGCAGCGAAAAAATAAAGTGTTATCCACTTTCCGAGAAACTTAACAATTCTTAAGGGGAAATGCACGACAGAAAGCTAGGAAAACGCCTTTTCAAACCATATTTCTGCTAGCTGCACAACGAATTTTTCCCCAACACTGTTAACGTTGCTAGAAAGAGCATAGTTTGAAACCAAATATGATGATTCGTTTTGATATTTTTATTAAAACCTCACAAAAAAGGGGATTATCAAAAATTTAAGGATGATTTTCTATTTCGTTTTTTTTTTCAAAAGAAAAAGTAATAACGGTCGTTCTTGAATAACTTACAATTTTTCCTGCAATATGACTGGGAGAAATTACGGACTTATTGAGCTCAATGCAGTTTTCAAGTGATTTGAAATATTATGTGCGCTCTGGTCACATGACCGATGACGTCACAACAATAAGGTTATCATGGACGTTACTTTCATGTGAAGTTCTATTAACCACCCGAAGTTTGCTTCTCTTTGCCTTAAACTGTCATAGCTATAGACTCCTTACCAGTCCCCTGAGAAATGCTCCTGTATAGAGCCACCTTAACTTTCAAATGCCAGATGTCAACTGGCGATTTCCAAATTGCTCATTCTAATGACCATCAGGGCACGCTGTCTGCTTTGAATTGATAGAAGCCTGTTCTTGCAGTGAGCTATAACATCTTTTATTGCCATGATAACTTTCACGCAGGTGTAAATACCACATGGTACAGCGTCCTCTTCGACCACAAGTTAACTAAGTTGTTTAGCATTGAAAATTTTTCAGGTGCAAAGCATGCTGGGAAGGTTCTTATTATAATTGTAAGGTTGTTTATTATTATTACTATTATTATTATTATTATTATTATTATTGTTAGAGTTACCTTTTGTTTAATTTTTATATTGTTTGATATCTCGTTTCAGTCTCATGGAGTTTCTGGACTTCTTTGTCCTTCTCATTTTGGTGATGTATTTGAGCGTTGTTTGGTACACCAACCAGTTGCAAGGCCTTCTTTTTCGGAGATAAGGCAGTCCCTTGTTGCACAAGTAAGTCCTCATTGATGTTAGTGATTTCATTGTTGTTGTTTTGCCATTGTGACATCATCATCATCGTCATCATCATCATCAATACTGCTACAAACCATCACCAATGTCGCCACCAGCATCCATTAATAGCACCACCTGACCATCACCACCACCATCATTGTAGTCTTCATGCACCATCATTATCCCACGCGATTGTGATCATGACGAGGACATTTCTTGTGTTGTTGTTGTCATGTTAGTGTCAAGAAAGTCCCATTACGGAATGCCTATCGTCATCATCATCATGATCATCATCATCAACAACAACAACAACATCATCGTCGTCGGCATCATCATCAACTTTACCACCAGCGTCATCATTATCATTGTCATTCGTCATCTTCGTCACCACCACCAACGTCATTATCATCATCATCATCAGCCCTGTCGTTGTCGTTATTGTCCCGGTCACCATCACGACGACGACAATTATGTTGCTGAAATGCCAGCAGTCGTACGCATTCGATTTTAGCAGTTTTCTTTTATTTTGTTGTCTCTTGCGTTCCATCCACTCTTCCTTACATTACATTTTATCGTCCTTTAGTTCTTCGAGATCCTCTTGCTACTCCGGTTACTGTAATTAGTATTAAAGGGGAAGTATCCTGTATTATCTATGATGTTTTACTTTCCTGATGTGTCCTAGAACTTGCTGTAGGCTTCCTTTATTATTATGAAATAGTAATGGAGAAAAAATCTTCCAAAGGAATAAAAGAAAAAAATAAACAAACCTGAGAGACAATTTTGGCACTTGAGAGTAGCAGTTTTGATATCTAGACCGCCTGTCCCAAAGTCAAATTTTAATAATTGCAACCCACTTCCATCCTTGTAATCCTGAACTTTATCCCAAAACTACTTGTTCTGTTTTGCTCTGTAGAACTTTTTTTATCCAGTTCTGTGTGTACAGTTGAAATTAGTTAAGCAAGGCAGGACATTCTCCCTTTAACTCGGCACAAGGCCAACCAACTTTCGACTTTTTCCCTTTGCTCATTGCTGAGCCTATTGATTGACGGGTTCTCAAGTGAATAAGTCTCAGTCACTAAAAAGGCCAGTCGTAGCCGCTCTGTCATGTTTTGTTCCATTCTACTTTTTCATTCGACAAGACCTTTTTGGTGACTGACCTATGTCTTTCTTTATGCAGAAATATCCTTCAAAGGTGAGAGTTACCCGCAGTTTCCAAGCTGAGTCAGCCGAATTCATCAGCTGTAAAAGTGGAGAATTTATAACTCTGATCTCCAAAGAGCGGCATAGGTATGGCGTAACCTTGAGTGTCTTGTCTTGTACACGGCCGTCTGTTCTAATTTTTCATGCCATCGCTCTAATATTTTGTGACAGGAATAATGCTTAGGTTACTGATAATAAATTTAACGTGTACTTCATGTATGGTGCCGTACATTGGACAAGAAATCGGGCGCCATGTGTCATAAGATATGCGTTTTGTGTCGCATCCTACTTCACAGCTGTCTCCCGATTTTATTGACGAGCACCAAATAAACAGACAAAGCCATATTTTCAGATTAAAAAAGTCATTTGAACCAACCAACTTGCATTTTATTACCTAAATGACGATCGTCTGACTGGCTCTGGCTCTTATCACGTAAAAGTACAAGGCAGAAATGAATCAGAGCATTGTAATGGCAGTAAACCCATGACTGGCTTGCGTATTGGAAGAAAATGCCCTTGGTTAACCATTAGTGCAGTTTACTGCACCATTGTATCATCAGACAGCAGAATGTGTTATTGTTGTCATAAAATTGCCTACATTTGCCTTGTGGCTTATCCATATACTGGTCAGTTACTGGTAACCATTTAGAGTGATTATGGTATGCATCCTTGCAGGACGGACAAGAGTGCTTGGTTTGGTGAAACGCAGAACAGGAAAGTTGGATTTTTCAGAAGAGAGTACGTTGAGGAGCTGCTCGATTATGATATTATGGATGGTATGTAATATTGAGATTGTGATTCATACTAATTTTACTTTTCTTAAGTTTTGTGGCACATGTTTAAAAGAGAATAGTTCACTTTTTGAAGGTGCCGGAGTAATTACCCATCGTTTATTGGTAGTATACCAATTACCCATCGTTTATTGGCTCAATTTATAGAGAGAGTAAAGAGTATCAAGAGTATCAAGCTGTAGTAGAAGCGCCAAGTATCAACATTTTCTTTATTTCTCAAGAACTCTGTACGGTGTCAAAGGTTGTGCGAGGACATCTCACAGAGACTACCTTTTGTTTCTCAAAATAATGTTTCGAAAATTTCCTAAACTGGACAGTAAGGTTTACTATTAGGCTTGAAAGTTTGGGCAGCAACGCATTTGTGTGCATGTAGCTACCAGCGAAAGTCAAACGGCCCTAGTAGTCTTAAATGGTTTCACTTGAATCATGGTGCAAAGTCTCAAAAGTAGAAATATTCATCATCCCTTTGGGCAGTTCATTGCGTCTGTCCAAGTGGCTTCGTTTGTTACCTTTAAGATCATTTTAACGTTTCAGAAACTAACCAATCCTATAGGTACAGTAGACATTCAATGAGTTACAATGTTAGATTTGGAAGCTCAGTACTAAAAGCTTTTGGTTTCTTAGATTCAACAGTTCCTCCGGAAATCCGAGCTAGAGGCCCGAGAGCTCAGACCGCTTTTCAAAACGCAATGAAGGAAGGACGAGTGAAAGTGTACCGCGGACGCATTATGCTTCTTGGCCAGGATCGTGCAGGGAAAACGAGCCTGAAAAAGTCTCTCCTAGGCATGCCATTTAATCCAAAAGAAGAAAGTACGATAGGAGTACAAGTTGATCCATCAAAGTGTGAAGTAGATGTTGGCCAAGTTAAGAACTGGGAGCCTACAGAAAGGAAGAAACTCGAAGTGACTGAGTTTGTTGAGGACATAGCCAAGTTAATCGCCAGGGATTTGAATGAATCAGCTGCAGAGCAGGAAAATGTTCTTAGTGCGGTCCCCCCTTTAGAGCAGGTATGTTATTCACAATCAGCGTAAACACAGGTATATTATTCACAATCAGCGTAAAGAGGGCTTGTTTGTAGTCTAACCAATATTCTTCTCAATCTTCGTTGGTAAATAAAGAAAGAGAAATATTGAGCTCAGAGAAGTAATAAGAAAGATGTCCTGTTCCATAATTTATGTCACGAGCGTGGGACAAAAATCTGAGTCTTGAGATTTTTTCTTTGTCCCACGCTCATGACATATGGATTATCACATCTTCTTATTTTCTCTTTGAGCTTAAATTTTATTACGTTCCTTTATTTATCATCCTACAGGGCACTTTCGAAATTGCTGATCCTAGCAGTATGCATGGCACGCGTCACCATGAACTTGGGTTTGAGGAGTCGGTCTTTTCTGTGCCACCCTTGTGACATTTTGAATATCACATATTTCCCAGATAGTCATTCTGAAGAAAAATGTAGTCAGAGATTTAACAAAGACAATTTGAGAGAAAATTGACATTTTCCTCCTTTACCTCTTTCCTACCAGAAGAACAGCGACCAGGTGGACGCTGGCAGTGCAAACAATTCTGAGGCTTCGCCAACTGGCCCCGAGACGACACCAAATGCAAACTACGACAACGGCGCAGAGATTGATAGAACCGGTGACAATGTTTCAGAGAACAGCGGCCACACGCATCAAGTAATTCAGTTAAACATCGACACCACTGAAGTTTTGCCGGAGGATGTCACAGATCTGGTTTTACAATACTTGCAGAATCTCAAATTAGAAGATGACATCAAAGCCAAAGAAGTAATTTTAACTTTGTGGGATTTTGCCGGCCAGCACCTTTATTATGCATCACACTCCGTGTTCCTTTCCGCGCGAGCAGTTTATATCCTGGTGTATAACCTCAGCAAGACCCTGAATGCTGAGGCGGAGCCCTGTGTCAGGCAGGGAATCCATGACATTGTGCTGGATAACCCGAACAGTGAGACCAATTTAGATAACTTGATGTCGTGGCTAGTTTCCGTGCACAGTATTCGTCGTCCCA
>Ga0126336_10002415_pt1 | contig 10589 bp, 6 predicted proteins | sample SidCmetagenome_FD_92530 | JGI IMG/M metagenome (GOLD analysis project Ga0126336, IMG submission 92530) | Coral microbial communities from El Islote,Puerto Morelos, Mexico - Siderastrea C C metagenome | ecosystem: Host-associated > Invertebrates > Cnidaria > Coral | place: El Islote,Puerto...
AGCACCACTCGGACATGTGGTCCTTCCCCAGCGAACATACTTCACCCCAGACTGTCCCTTTTCTCCTTTGGCTCCTTGAGGTCCCTGGGCTCCAGTCCTACCAACAGCGCCCTGGTCTCCTTTAGGACCAGGAGGGCCTGGAAACGGCTTGTTGGTGCCAGGTTTTCCGGGCTCTCCTGTAATAAAATGGTCCTCAGTAATAACATTCTTCGGTAGTTGTGATGCTGGTGTTTTGTTATTGTTGATGTTGTTGATGATTTCCTAGCTTTTTAGTTTCAGTTCTTTTGCCTTGTTTCTCACAGTTAAAAGGTGAAACTTAAATGGATTAGAGTATTGAAGCTTCGAAGAAAACGTGAGAAATATAAAGAACTTTAGTCTTAGGAGGCAAATGTTTTTCGCTGAAACTCAAAACACACGTAGCAAATATAGGTGATTTGCTTTCTCAGCGTTTTAAGCGATTAAAGAAGCCTGAGTTAAGTGCATCTCAGTATTCTTCATCATGATATTCTTCTGTCATATACTGATTACTGAGAGCTATGTTTAACAGATTTATTATTTGTTTGTTGATCTGTTCAACTGTTAGTAGCTGATCGAAGGCTAAGAATCTTATTGATCACTGCAGAACATCATTAAGTTCAACGATTTCTATTCGTCGGCAAATAAGCCACCCACAAGTAAGTAGCCCCATTTTGTAATTCTCGGTGCATGGTTGCTGCTTTTTTGGGATTGGATGTAACATTTTTTGGCGAAAGGGAAGACGTGAGTGAATTTTCAAGTTAATGTAAAACAGTCTCTATTTTAATACAGTTTAATCTGTTATCTTGTGTACCTTTTGGTCCAGGTTTTCCACTTGGTCCAGTTTTCCCTTTTAGTCCAGGCTTTCCAGTTCGTCCAGTTTCCCCTTTTGGTCCAGGTTTTCCAGTTGGTCCAGTTTTCCCTTTTGGTCCATGCTTTCCAGTTGGTCCAGTTTCCCCTTTTGGTCCAGGTTTTCCAGTTGGTCCAGTTTTTCCTTTTCGCCCAGGTTTTCCAGGGGGACCAGGTGGTCCGATCCGTATTTTTCCTCCATTTTGGAGATGTTGTCCTGTCATATACAAAACCAAATAAGACCGTAATAACCTGTTCAACAATTTAGTCTCCATTATAGCTCAATCTGCCTTTTAACTGTACTGCATGGCTCTTTGCCTTAAGGTTTTTCGTTCCTCATCCTCCCCATAACACCATGCATTTTTCAGGAATCAGTAGTGTTAGAATAAACCAAATTTTAAAAATTACTCTTCTTAGAATCTGAGTGGCAGACCGAAATTATAACTGATATTTTTTATTACTTCATCAAAGCAAAACTTGTTGGATCAGATAGTGTAGCATACTAACCTAGAAGGTAGCCCATAAGCGACGCGTAGGAGTCACTTGGTCTTAATGGTAGGCGTACCAAGGAATCGAGTCTGCAATTAGGTCATTAAAGCAAAAGACGGGAAGATGAGACTGTACATACTAGAGAGGTAAACCTTCATTTGTGAAATGTACATCTAACTTCAGATTCAATGTTGCTGAAGTCCAATGTTGTGACCATTCAAATGAAAGTTACTGAGTAATGTTATACATGCACAGTACAATACTTTATTTCTGTGCTGCTGTTTACTAGGCTGAAAAAAAGTATTTTGCTGGTTCTAACTTTTGCGACTGTGAATCAAGTGAAATGTAAAAGTACGAGACCATTCGAATGTAAGCTATTGAGATTGTTTCTAGATTTTGTCTACAGATGAAAGTTGGCCATTCGTATGAAACTTTTGGCTGTATTAAGCTACTATGGTGTGATTTTTATGCAGCACAAGAAGATTTTAACTTGGAAATAAAAAATAAAGCTTTATCTTTTTTCAAAATTCGAGATTAAACTTTCTTGTGTGCCATGCGTTGTGATTTACATGGGAAGTAATTAAAAAAGATCTCATGATAAAAACAAACTGCGGGAAGTCTATTGACTTTTGACTTTGCCATAACTATGTATTTTTTTGGTCTTTTTTAGTTTTAGTTTTTGTCTTTGTAAGTATAAGTATTTGTAACTTTTAGTGTTTCTAATACTTTAAGTCCTTTTAGTTTTAATTTTGTGTAATGCACATTTAAGCATATTCCCATGGAATTTGCGGACTACAAATTTTAAATTACCATTGTTATTATCATTATCATCATCAAAAATCTGTTTTCAGTGTATTGTGCAGCGTTCTGAGAAAACTAAACACCATATTTATTACTGTCATTAGTAGTACGAAACGTTTTTCAATTGCGTCATGTAAGAAACGAATTCATAGTTAATGGTAGCATTACATATTAAATGAATAATTGTTTCCAAACCTCCTCTCAAGCTCTTGTAATCGCTTTGTACTTTTATTGTGCCTGTAAAAAGGAAAAGAAGATTCGACCGTTATTTGCTAAAAGTTGATTGTTTGGAGGCTAAAAAGTATATTTTAACAGAAGCATTTTTTTTAATTCGTTTTGATTTCCCATTTAGTTTTCTTTTTCTGCCAGATATTTAAATCATAGGAATTTATTTATTTTCGAAGCTCGTGTTGGATGAAGGAAAAAATTTTAGCTGAAGCGCTACTCAGTGCATACCATTTTTCACCCAAAAAGGTATCAGATAATTTTACCATGTTACTAAAGTCTTCGCAATGTTAGCTGAGTAAACAACCCTCTGAACTGATGGAATCGATGCTGAGACAGTTGCATCACAAATGTAAATTAAATTGTTCTTCACACAAAAATGTCGGATAAGATCCAGTTAGTTAATTATCCCAATAAAACGTTATTTTAAAATTGGAAAATACAGATCTAGAAAAATGCGGCTACCACGAAACTGTAAAACTACGAACTACAAGCGCATAGCGAACCTTTCTTCCATGGCTTTCAGCCGTTTTTCAATGTCCGGCATGATGGGGGTCACATTTTTCTTAACTGCTCTTCGTACCCGGTGCGGCAAGGACTGTTTTTCACCACTTTCAGCACGATCAGCAAACACTCGATTGATGTTTTGATCTTCTCCTCGACGCCGTCCTTCCATATTTTCATCCATGGCAGAGATGTGAACTAGAATGGTACAACACATCACCAACACAGCCACGAGACGCAGGCCGCCGCGAGGAGTTATAACTGAGGAAGACAATTTCATTGTGGACCGAGTGAGCTTTACGTACATCGAATCACTTTGAATTTTACACCGAGATAAACAACCGACGTGCTTTCTTTCAACAACAAGGAAGTTGTTGTGTACAGTCGATATCGAAGGACATTGAGAAATGGGCGGGAATTTTTTCGCGTTTGTGACGTAGCGGCCACTGCCACCGGAACAATACAAAATTACATGACAAGTGTCAAAATGAAAGTTGGAACTGTTTTGGCAATTTTTGAAAACACTTTGATAGTTTGCGAGCGGTCTTAATTTTTGCAGACATCAAAGGCAGCAGAAAGAAACAAAGTAACGAAAGCAATTAGAAGAAACACTTTTGCGATCAATAGAATCAGGGAAGACACCTCCGACGTTTTTAGTTTTTCTAATTAAAATTTTTAGACCGTAAAACAACAACCTCTGTTACGATCCTTCATTAACGCGAGATTCGATATGATCGTTAAAATAAACTGTGGTAATCGAATGTATTTGCTTTCAGCGATTCTAAGAATACCTTTATAACTTTTTAGCTGCGTTTTAAGCCGCCCAGTGCTACAGGTTCACCCAATTATGTCTCACTGCTTCGTTTTAATTTCGATGATTAGTTACGGGTTGCCCTCACGTGCAAATGACGTGTTTTACAGTAAAAAGTAAACAATGGAGGAGTCTATGCTTGGTTAGCATTGTTTAATGTAGACAACATTTGACGTATTTATATAGTGAGGACGAAATAGCTAAGCAGTATGCTAATCTTGCGAAAATAGTAGAGTCATAAATTGCGACGGAAACATGATTTGCGAAAAGGATTACTGAAACTCTTTCTAAAATTCAGACAAATATCTACGTCGTCGATAGAGGTCGATAGAGTTGAACAGTAGTTAGTAGAGCTTCACGACAGCATCCCGGGTTTTTTCAGCTCTAAATAAGCTGTCGCAGACAAGCTAATTGTACGAAAACTGTAATCAGGTAATCAATTGCGACGGGAACTCTGCGACATAGGCGAGGGGAAATTCTCTTGGAATTCAAACACACTCTCCGTCGTCTGATACGTTCCTGTTCTGTCCGTGACGAAGGTGACCAATCACAAATTTTAGAATTTTAGAATTTTTTCCGATAACGGTTCGGCCAGTTCTTAACTGAGTTTGGCACGACTGAATTCGAAAAGTTGACTGGATTTCGGCCAAACATGACTATAGTAACTAAGTTGAAGCTAAACAGCCTGTCAAACTCTGAAGCTAACCTTAATTTGCTCTTCTCTAGAGAACTGACGTTTAGACAAGTTGGACCATGATGACGGCCGTACAAGGTCAGTTCGCAGTTGTTTTGAGGTAGAAAAAGTCTAAAGTACAGAATAGAGCGCTTTGCAAATCGGCAGAATTACGAAGCTCAAGAGAAATATCTTTTATACACTAAACACGGTAAAAAGAAGCAATTATTTACAAAAGGCGAGTAATGAGTTTTCGTATACCCGGTTTGCGAGCTAGATTTGATCCAACCCCACTGAACTGGATGTGTTTGCTGGATTTTGTTAGAGAATGGCGAAGTTATCTTTCATAAAAATGAACTTAAAAATTACCGTTCGGATTCACTTGATGCAAGTGACTCGCATTATTCGCATCCGTTTCAGCCGAATATTTTCACTCAGTTGGCAATCTTCGCATAGGTAATCTTGTGTAATCATCGTTACCGAAGATTACAGCAGGCAACTTCACCACTGGACTTGACGAAGCGTAGCATGCTTGGCCCTCTCTTTTTTCTTTAGGAAAAACAGACGTCTGGACGTAGGCTACATGAGGCGACACCAAAACGCTTTGCTATGATCGAGGCAAAATGTTTTTAATTTTCCTAACAGAATTTTTTGGGATCGTAAGCACGCAAAACACAGGGACCTCTACAAACACCATTTTGTTCGCGCGAAATTCGATGCCAGGATAGTTAAAATTAATTGAACAGTACGACACGCTAAATTGTTTTTGCTTTTAGAAAGAGATTATACGAACACCTTTATAACTTTTTAACTACGTCATAAAAGGTGGAAGCCCACTGATATTTCACCCAATTATCTCCCATTATGTCCATTTACCCTTGAAGTAATTGATTGACTCGCATCTCAGTGCGTCGTGTTAATGTTCGATTATGATTTAGTAGTCGTCATCTGTGCCACGTTCAACTGGAACAATTGTGTTTGGCAACAAAAATAAATAATGGATAAACGTGTGTTTACTTATATTGTTTAATGTTAACAAAATTTGGCGTATTCACGGTAGAGATGTCGAAATAGCTGAAGACTGCAGTATGCCCGGTTTCTTTGGCTCTTGTTTGGTGCTATCTCATGATTGATTCTCAACTAAATAGTTAAGTGATAAATTCCTGCAAGAATACATGCGACAATCACAAGCCGTCTGCGATACTCTAACCCTAACCAAAATAAAGATCATTCGAAAACTGAATACCGAATTACCTGACACTGTAAAGGTCTTTGCCCAAAACGTCATCATTTGCTTCGGCAAGGGAAAACGAACAAATGTTAGTACGAAAGAAGACAAAAATTCGATTACATTTCACCCTGATACAGCCCATACATGGCTACAGTAACAAAGAAAGACCATCTATGGAACTTGTTTACTTTTAACTCAAAATAAGGCTTATAAATGTAAGAAAAACATACCATACTAAACCTCATTCACCTTTTTTTTTAGATTATGATTATTGTTATGATTACAGCGCAATGGCGAACAATATCCCAATCAGGCATAAGTGACCTTAATGTGCAGTTTATTAATGGCCAGATCGAAGGAAGGGACCAAGACTACACAGGAGTACCCAACGACACATTTTTCAGAATTGAAGTATTATTGGCCAAAACGCTTTTAATTGTCTGCAAACACGTTTTGGGTTAATATTTAACTTCCGTGGGAAAAAAATATGCGCTCTTCAGTGCCAGCAAGTTGTAAATTTAACACTTGAAGATGCCAGCCAGAATTAGTGTTCCCCATCGTTTTTCCCAGCCAGAAAGAGATTTTGTGCGAGATTTTCCCAGCAATTGTTCTTGTGACACGATTTTTGCCAGCCAGGGGATTGTTTCCGACTCACGAGAAAAACACACAGACCGATGGCGAGATGGCGAAAAGTACCTTTTTTCTGTTAAATCAGCATTTTCCCGTTAACATTTATTAAATATCACTATACATTTTACTTACCTCGATACTTTAACACGCTGAACTCACCACGGAAAAAGTCTACTTCCACTTCTCATGTGGGGATAGCATAAAGTCGTTGTCTTTTGTTAAATATATGCCGCTGGGTAGTTCACATTTGAGTTTTTAGTATAAAAGGACCACAACTCCTGACTACAGAACGAGAGTTCATGCATTGGAATCGATCCTGACCGACACAACGTCATTAAAATAACCAAGAAAATGGAAATGGTTAGACTTTTACGTAGAAATGGCGATGCCCTATGCCTTAATGTTTCCACTCATCCGATCATACTGAGAGTTTGTAGGTGCGGTGCAAGTACAAGTCCAAGTGTAAGAGCAAGCAATAAATAAAAAAATAAAATAAATACCGGTCATCAGTCATTGAGGATAGCAGGGAGCCTGAATGGATCTTATGGCAGGATTGTTGGCAAGATTGGAGGCCTCAAAGCTGTTCGCGCCGAAAATGGACGAATTAACATCGAATAATTATTTTCTTCTGTTTCAGAGGGATAAATATGCCCCTTAGAGGCCCTTAGAGTGTACTGTCTATTAGGCCGTCTAACATTTTCGAAAAGCCAGTGGCCGCTCGGAAATTCGGATAATAGGATTTCGTACCCTAAAATTTTTTTTAACTTAATTTTCAGCGAAATAAAGGATCCGAAGGGATCGACCTATGTTAGCTTACATAGAAGACCCTTTAAAAAGCCCTGAAACAATCCGAGAAAACAGTAAACGACATTTTAAGAATTTTTCTATTTTCGGATGGGGGCCGAGGCTCTTGCGCTAGTAATTTCTAAAAGTTCTGGGGAAAATGGTCAAAAAGAAAAAATCCATCCTCTAATCTGTTTGAATAGTCACTGGCATATAGGTTTGCGAATTAATTTGAAGTTGCTTCAATTCGTGCTGTAAAAAAGCCAAGGACTGTTCGGATTCTGCCTACGTCAGACAGAGATCTCGATTTTCTGGTGTTGAGACAAATAATCAAGGGCTCCAATGATGAGAATAGAGCGAAGAAAAGAAGCGAAATGAGTAAGTGATTCCACGTTACTTTTATTGTCATTACTTAGAACACTCTACACCCTAAGGTTTCTCATTAAGAAAGTGCCACTTTCTTACTTTACTTCTTCGGCTTATTTAGAACAAGTTGCCTTATTTTACTTTTATTAAATCACTGTTGAATTTTTTCCTTGCTGACTGTTGACCCTGTAAGTGGCCAGTCACTTGGTGCACACTGCGCATGTCAATTCTCGGCCATCCACATATGGAAGGCACGGTAGAGAGCTGCATCTTCCTTCCACTGGGTACAGCAAGGCGCCATTCTTGTCAGCATCACTACGAGGAACATACTCTGGGTCCTTGCAACACAGATGAAGTCACGTGAATGTTTGTGAGCGTAATGCTCCGTCATCAGGTACCCATGATACTCCTCGGTCCATCATTCCGTGTGGGCATCATCAGCTTTGAACCACGTTACTTAGCAAAGCAGACAATACAGGATGCTTCATGGTCATGGAGACTTCTCTTAAAAGGTACTCCGTTATAACTATGAACCTCATACTCAGTGTCGTATATGTATCTCGCTGTCTGGTGTCCATCTTGGTACTTGCCATACTTTGGATTGTGAGGAAGGCAAAGGTAGTTCGCTCCACCACCAGTGTGACCGTAACTTTCTCCACCCATTAAACCTTATGCAAAAGGAAAGTTAGCCTAATATGATTTAGAAAAAATATTTCTAAGGGAGTGTCAAAGTGACGTTGCTCTTTTTTGTAGACATACAAAACGGGGACATATTGAAGCGTTTCCTACTAAATTTGTAACTACCTGAGGTCGACAATTGACTTCATTCCTGAAAGATTGGTCCCTTGACAATCATGACGACGCATATAGGGTAGGGTGAGTGTGATAGTAATTATATTTATATTCAAGAGCCGCGAAATCAAGGTGACAGCCGGGAATGTGAATTTTTAACACTTTTTTGAATTAGAATAGTTTTAAGTGACTCCTATATGCCACTGGGTTGCCAGAAATCCTTCTTTTTCTCTACAGTTCGCGTTCGTTTGGAACCTTTCACGTTGTACCCTAAAAAAGAGACCCCTTTCTTGAATCCCATTCATACAGTCGCTATTATCTACATTCTGCCTTGTGCAAAAAGAAACCTAGCATGAGATAGGTTTATAAGAATATCCCAAGGGACTATCACATTGTATTTGCTCTTGTCTACAAGTATGTACAAACATAGCTGTCAGAGATTTTCCCGTGAAGCATACAGGTGCACCATCCCCCAACGCAGTATTCCATATTCTCAATTTTGTTTTCACTTACAATTGTGTTCTTAGAAAGTTGTTTTCACCTGCCCCATTTTTTCGCTATTTGAGCATGCACAAAATTCAGATCAAGCGTGTTTACTGGGAATTTGACGCAAAACCCATCATCTAAAAAAGTTCTCAAAACAATATTTGGGCTCAAAAAGTTGTCAAGAAGAAATGTTTTCTTTGAACTGCTTGACGATAGCTGCTCAGGGGCTAAAATTTTGTTCGCGTTGTTAACTTTTCTCTTTTTTGCCTCAATTTGGGTCAGATTACCAAAGATCGATCGTGTCATTAGCGTGCGCGGGTCATAATAAAACTCTAGGGAGCTACCTTAAGGTTACAATTGATTACTTAGACACCAACCTTTTTGATAACTCAAATGTAAATATTGACAATCTCAATAAATACCTAATCTTTTTCACATTACGTCTGAACGCTGAAAAAGGTCAAATGAATCTTAACTCACTAATTTAGCAAAAATCTTTCTTTTTCTTCATTATCCCGTTCGTTTCAAAGTTTTAAAGTTTTATTTTTTGAAAATATTGATTTTTTTTTCTCTTCGGTTTCAACCTTAGGAAAGAAAACATTTACTTGAAGTCGAGTTGTTTACTAATTTCGCCTTACCTTCATAAACTTTCTGAGCACCGCTAGGACATGTGGTCCTTCCCCAGCGAACATACTTCACTCCAGACTGCCCAGCTCCGTCTTGTCCGTTTTCCCCTTTGGTTCCTTGAGGTCCCTGGGCTCCAGTCCTTCCAACAGTTCCCTGGTCTCCTTTGGGACAAGGAGGGCCTGGGAACGACTTGTTAGTACCAGGCTTTCCGGGATCCCCTAAATAAAGAAAGATCCATAGTGATTGACATCCTTGGAAAGTTTTGTTGCTGGTGTTTTTGTTATTCTTGTTGTTGTTTTGTTAATTTCTTAGTTTCTCACTTTCGGTTGCTTTGATTTGTTTCCCAAAGTAGAAATATCAAAATTCAGTGGACTTGGGTATTGTGAACAAAACGCCAGTAAGGAAGCAATTATTTTTCTCTGAACTTAAAAACATCTGCAGTTATAGCCCCAAGTAATTAGAATTCGCTTTCTCAAAGTTTTAGATGATTTAAGCCGTCTGCGTTGAGTGCATTTGAATTTTAACTTCAAGTTATTTTTCTCCCGGCAATGAGGTGCAAAAGTTAGCAGTACCGTCTAGCTATTCCCAGTCGTTACTGCTGTTTTCTTGAGATTGCATGTAGCCTTTTTTAAACAGGGGAAGGGCTGAGTGTATTATTAAAATCATTTATTTAGGTTTTACGGAAGTCTTCTTTTTATCATTTTTAAACATTTTCCTGTGTACCTTCTGGTCCAGCTTTTCCAGTTGGTCCAGGTTTTCCAGGGGGTCCAGGGGGTCCCATCCTTTCCTTTCCGTTAATTTGGAGATGTTGTCCTGTTATTTACAAAACATGAAACAACAGAAACAATCTGTCATCCACCATTGTAGCTCAATCTGTGCTGTTTTAAGTTTGTCATCCAAACTCCAGGTATTTTTATGCATTAACCATAGTGATTAATGATTCGAATTACGTCCAATCAAAGTAGAAACTGCTATCTTTCAAATGTAGTAATCCGAATCACACTGTAATTTATTTACGTATTATAAACGTAAATAAAGCCAGTATTCGTCTTCTGGCAGACAAAATAGAGACTGACATCTTGTAGCATTTAAATCAAAGTAAAAAGTATATTTTGGTCAGATAAAGTTTGTTTCATTAACTTTTAGCATACCCACCTAGAATGTAAGCCATAAGTGACGAGTAGGAGTCACTTGATCTTGATGGTAAGCGCAGCAAGACATCAAGTCTGAAAAAAGATCATCAGTGGAAAAGGAAGATCAGACAGTTGCAGCATTGTAAATTGAACTCTGGAGGCAAATCTCGGTTC
>Ga0126336_10002416_pt1 | contig 10589 bp, 6 predicted proteins | sample SidCmetagenome_FD_92530 | JGI IMG/M metagenome (GOLD analysis project Ga0126336, IMG submission 92530) | Coral microbial communities from El Islote,Puerto Morelos, Mexico - Siderastrea C C metagenome | ecosystem: Host-associated > Invertebrates > Cnidaria > Coral | place: El Islote,Puerto...
TCAATCTTGTTTAGCTTTTCAAGCAACGAATGGTACAATCACCAACATACAGACCACCATAACTGTGCAGGCACCGAATGGCCAAACCCACACAATCATCCGAGACCAAAATGGAGGTAAATAAACACGAATACCTTAAAAACGTCAGCTTTAAGCTTGACTGCTATTCTTAACAATTTTTGCGTGTCTTCTTTGTTAAATATTCCTTTAAATGTGAATTTTCCGTTACACAACAATATATCATTATGCATTTCACAATTCGCTTCACTAGCAACAGTAAAGGCAACGCCACTGTTTGAGACATAATCGCATCGACAGCAAAAATTGTTTGTCATCATCGCACAGGCAACGCGGAAAAGGCCGCAACAGAGTCAGCAAGCTGAATGTTTCTCGACAAAACACGAGAACGTCGCGTAGCCATTGCAAGAAGGGCAGCTATCGCAACTTTTACTGCGCTAGCGGCATGAAATTTTCGGAAACAAAATCACGTCACCTTTGCAAGAAAATGGTCCCTGTTTAGCCGCAGCATTAACTTTCCGCACTACTCGACCACCCCCATTCATATTGCATCATTTAAACACATTATTAGAACCCTTTATTTGATTTTGATACGAGCTTGTATCTCACTGAAGCGCATAAAATATTGTGACTTCCTTATTTTACCATCCACCCTAACTGCGAAAATAAAGAGTAAACAAATAACTGTAGCGTTCAAAATCATTTGTGGTTATTTTCTCTTACAGAATATCGACCAGACACTTGGTGGACTCGTGTAACCCGCCGACGATAAAAATGTCCAGTAAACAAGGTAAGAGATGGAAACATAATTTTAAAATTGTCGATGTTTATCCTGCAACATATCTCGCTCATCTAGAGGTATTCCTCTGGACTTGCTACCTCATGACACCGTTTGAATAGACTGAAGTCTTCTTTAACCCTTCAACACCAATGAGTGTTAAAGAATTAACAAACAAACAGTACACTGCGACAGTTCTGCTCAATATCTTTCATCCACAAATTCAAGTTAGAACCATTTTGCACAGCATAATAAACAGTACCAAGGGAAAGCTTCTACACTTTAGGATTTCACTCAAAGACTAAAAAAAAATAGAACCACCTTGTACAGCATAATAACCAGTGCCACAGGAAAGTACTGTTCAATAGTTTTCATTTGAATGGCCAAACTTTGGAAGAGTAGATAAACAGTGTGCACGGTTTCACAGTTTCCTTCAGCGGCTGCAATTTGAATACCTACACTTAGGGATTTCATCCGCAGACTTAAACGTTACAATTGCAACCACTTTTCACAACATATCAAGCAAGAGGAAAGTACTACTCAACAGCTTTCATTTGAATGGTCTCACTTCAGGATTTCAACTACAGACTGAACACTCAGGACCACTTTGCACAGTATGACAAACAGTATAACAGCAAAGTACTGCTCAGTAGCTTTCCTTTGTGTGGTTACTCTTCAGGATTTCATCCAGACTTAAAAGTTAAAACCGCCTTGTACAGTATAATAAGCTTTCATTTGAATGGTCCATTTTAGGATTTCATCCACACAGTCAAAAGATATAATCACCTTTTACAGCACAATAGACAGCAACACAGGAAAGAACTGCTCAGTAGCTTTCATTTGAATGGTCAATTTTAGGATTTCATCCACAGACTCAAAAGTTAGAGCCATCTTGTACAGCACAATAAACAGCACCACAGAAAAGTACTGCTTAGCAGCTTTCATTTGAATGGTCACGCTTTAGCATTTCATCCACAGACTCAAAAGTTATAATCATCTTTTCCACTTTATTAAACGGCATCACATGGAAAACTGCTCAGTTGCTTTCATAATTACACTTCAACATCTCATCCACTGACTCCAAAGTTAAACCACCTTGTACAACATAATAGACTACCAAAGGAATGTAATGCACAGTGGATCTCGTTAAAATGGTCATATCGTAACATGTCATGCACAAACACAGAATTTAGAACCACACGCCATGACATGATACTAGGAGGGAACGAGCGAAACAACCAGTAAATGCAAAAGGCCACTTGCAATCTTGATTAAAAGAAATTGCACCCACAGTATTTCCCAGTTCCGTAAATAACAACATTGAAATTGTTAAAATTTGTCGACGACTTAGTAAGAACTTTCTACTTAAACCTTCCCTTTTCTGTCCTTGTTTATAGAATGCTCACGAGTGCTGACATGTGAAGTCTACAGCCAGATTGTTAAAAATTGTCTTGAGTATGCATTAAGAGTCCTGTGTTGTGTTTAAACCTATCTCAATTTAATTGTTTACTTTATCGAGGGGGTTAAAACTCTTTCTGTCCCACCTAAGATCGAGTTTTAATAGCCTGTGGAGTGAGGAAGAGAAAAATGCCATGATGTTAGCGTGCGCTTCAGAGTTCACTTTGCTTTAAAATTCTTACCGTGTTTAAATAAAGGATGTGATGATGATGACGATGATGATGGTGACGATGTAAACTAAATTTTCTCTTTACTGTAATAAAAAAAAAATCAAACTTTTTGTTTGTCTGTATTCATACTATACACGCGTAATACAACTCAGTTTTCAGTCAATAATTAGAAAGATGAAAGTACTAACAACTGCCTCAAGAGACTAGGAGTAGACTACTAAACCCAGGATTTGATGCCATGTCCACAATTTGGAAACAAACGCACCCAAAAAACTTTGGTCTGCTCAAGAGAATGGCAGTAGACTTCCAAACACATTTGATGTTATGTCGACAACTTGGAAACAAACGCACATGAAAGACTCTGGTCTGCTCAAAATCGGTTTTCTCCCTAGCTGTTACTCCTCCCACAGAGTTTCAGTGACACACTGTACGTATTACACTTGACGCAATTTGAATAAAAATTCGCTTACAAAGCATATTTTTTGGGTGGCGCGAAAACAACTATACCTTGACTATACCTTGAGCTCTGACTAGAAAAGTAGCATTCAAGCATACCCTTCGTAACGCGAAGTACCTTCACGCCGGACTAAAACCAAGAAGATCTGAAGAAAGATGTCAGGATTCGAGTGGTCTGAACCTTACTACTGCCCCGAGGAAGTAGTGGACGTAAGAAGAAGTAGGAATTATTATGGAAACGCGGACGTAACATTAACCTACAACCCAAGAACCAGAGGTTAGTTTCTATTACAATTTGACTTTGAAGTCAGACGAGTTCCGAGTAATTTAACGTCAAGTTCAATCCTGCTTAGGTTTCCAAGTACAGAACGGTACCATCGTAAGCACAACCATAACAGTCAGGTCTTACAACGGGAACACTTTCACCATCACCCGCCAAGCCGACGGAGGTATGTATATCGAGAAAGAGTTCCCTTAATCCGCTCTCATCCTCATGTTTCAATTTGTAAAAGGCTAGTACGATGTGTTTGTACATCTTTCTAGTCGTTATTAATTACAAGCTAAGAATTTGGAAATCTAGGAGAGAAGGAGCGAGCGAGAGAACGAGCAATCTATCTTTTGCTTACAACGGCGACGCCATCTTGATGTCACCAATGCGCGGCGAAAATCGCACTATATCAGTCCCCACTAGTAAAGAAGAACCACTGAAGAAAAACGCCTATAGAAAATCAACGAGTTGAGTATTCTTGCCAGAAAGTATGGGGTTTCCATGTCGCCAGAAAAGAATGCCTGCTAAGCGATTTCCACCACGCGCTGGCACTTTGGCTTTCGGAAAAATGGCGTAGCCTATGCTTGCATAAAGACAATCGTCTAGCTGCGACCTTATGCCTTACTCACTACACTAGGATCGTCTAGTTTTCCTTACACTGTACTGTTGTATTATTTCAAGTCATGACTAAACTGAGAGCGGACATTCTTTGATTTTGAGACCAGCTTGTTTTTGAGTGAATCGCATAATAGAATATAATCTACCCTCTTGCATCATCTGAACTAAGTTTTATAATAACGAAATTATTCCCGCTATTTTCCAATACAGAATATCAGGCGAACAGTTGGGGCACTCGAGTAATCCGCAGACGTTAACAAGAATGAGAATGAATGAGGTAAGAAATGGCAAAATTATGTTTAGATTGTTGATGCGAACAATTCTAAATATATCCTCTTTATCTGCTGTTATTCCACTGGAATGAATGCCTGCATGACATGAAGATTGAAGACTTTCCATCCTCAAAGTCAAAACTAAGAACCACTTAATACAGCAGCATAACAAAACAGTATTATATGAAAAAAACTGTCCAGTAGCTTTCATTTCAATGGTCACACTTTAGGATTTCATCCACAGGCTACAACGTTTGAACCACCTTGTACAGCATAATAAGAAGTACCACAGGAAAGTACTGCTCAGTAGCTTTCATCTCAACAGTTTATGGTTTCATCCACAAGCTTTAAAGTCCAAACCACCTTGTGCAGCATAAATCAGATAAAAAGTAGTATTCCATAGCTGTCATCTAAATGGCAAGAAGTTAGGATGTCATACTCAGACTCAATCGTTAAAATCTCTCCTACAGCAAACAGCAAATAAACAGCACTACAGTAAAGATCAGTAACAAAAGAAAACGTCTGCTCTGTCGCTATCATTTGAATGGCTACAATTAACGATTTTATCCACAGAGCCAAAAGATAAGAACAACCTTGTGGGCCATATACTCATCAAATGAAAAACAACACTTGTCTTTGTTGGGAACATGCAATCTATAACCTTACCATAATACAAACTAAAAGAAATTGCAACCAACTGCAGAATTTCCAGTTTCTTAATCTAACTGAAGAACTGGAAATTTCCTAATTTGTAAATGACTTAGTAGTTCTTATTTTTCTGTTCTTGTTTACATTTACAGGATGTTCAGGAGATCTGTGGCGACGGACATCTGAGGATAACTGATAAAAATTTCTAAACTGTATTAAAAATGCAATAAAAAAGGTTGTTTATTGACCAACCAGTGTCAATGTAGTTACAAAATATTCTCAGGACTTTTTGTCCAGTCTACAAAAACGTTATAGCAAGTTGATGTGCCAAATCTCCAAAATATAACACCACGCAAGGAGTAGTCAGCTTCTTAGAATTTAACGGCGAAACGATAATTCACCAAAGCAACGCTCAAATGTGCGCGATTAATCGCGGTGGAATTCAAGTACCAACCAAACATAGCAATTAAAAAGGCAGGTGCCCACGAAAGAGAGATTTCAATTGCGAACCAATAACAAACAAACACGCTCATAAAACCGTTAAGTCTCAAGTGAGCGGGCGCAATCATTCAAAGACTACCAAATAAAGAAGCACGCAACACCTGAGTCATAGTCTCAAATCATGACGACAAATTTCTACATAACGAGGCGCGTTTGAGAACTTGGGTAGTTTTCGTCATAGCAAAGGTAGCCGTTTTCGATTGAGTGTCGAAAGTAATTTGCCTTTGCAATGGTTTTGCTTTACTTTGCTTTGTGATTGGTTTTAAAAACTTGCGCCACTTTCTCAGCCAACGAGAAATAAAACCAAAACCTTTGTCGCGCGCGTTTTCCTCCCGTTGGCATCTGTTACATGTATTTCTTTTGCGATCTGATTAACTGGTTTATTCGGTAATTTTATGTTTGTTGTGATTGGCTGGGACAACTTCAATTCGCGTTAACTGGACTTTTCACTGGTTCATTCAACCTAAACAATAAAAGTGCATTCAACCTAAACAAGCAACAAGGCGTTGCATTAACTTCTTTCAACAGACGGAGGCAGCAAGATAAAGACACATGAAGAAAGAAGTCAGTCAACCACAAGAATATGAAAGAACAGGCATTGTGATCTTATCAACAGGATAAACCTACACTCTGTCAACGATAGTCTACGTGTTCTGTCTTGCGCACACAATAAAACAATAACTCATACACAAAAATCCATCAACGAAAGATTGCTTCTGTCATTGATTATGCACTGATCAGATAGGTAGATGTAAGCATTTCATTTAAAATATCACAGAGAAGTAAGGAAACATGAGTGACGCATTAAGATGAAATGAACATTTCTCGCGAGATGCCTCATCCCTTACCCCCGCGCTGAAATTAGTTATATTAACAGTTGTAGATTTAAAAAAAAAATAATAATAAACCATGTGCGTCCAGCACACGCAAAAGGAAGCAGTTTCTCTTCCACAAGGAAAGATACTAGAGCTGTTACGGTGGCGATGAGAGCAACCTTAGATTTATCTGTCTAGGTCCAAACTGTGCATGGAAACCAAAATCAGTTGTAAACACAAATGTGCTAGGTAAGACATACGTGCGAGACGACGCGTAAAAGGTGACCCCTACTAAGATATTATAGAAATAGCTTACAGAACCACATTCTAAGGTTTGGTTACGTCATAAGCATTAATAACCATATTGGCGCAACGAAGCGCCATACGAAGGGTGTGTGCATTTGGATCCCGCCTTGCAAACGAGGAAGTTGTATTTTACAGTCTTGTTCCTACGTTTACTTCTCCAAATTCTCGACACAAGATGGAACCGAACGAGCCTGGACATAAGTTTGTTGAAACAATACAGATATGGGAGCACCACTTCGGCCTTTATCCAGTGGCAGTAATAGTATATGATTCGACAGGCGGTATGATAATCAAATCGCTTTCAGTGTTCGTACAGTTTTTCGCGAGCTTTAACGATAATACTTACTTATCGTCCATTTCGCAGGAATTGTAGTCCAGCTGGGAAGCAAGATTGACATATCAAATACACAGTTTCGTGTCGTGACTTCCAAAGGAGCTATCGTAGAAATTCCAAAACAGCAAGAGAGAGGTAGCCATTCATCAATTCATCCGACTTAGCAACTGAAGGAAAATGATATTCACATTGTTTTCGTTCAAAGGATTAGAGATGGTCAAAGGCGGACACGTTCTCACCAAGAAGAGGGTTTCTTATACGTAAGGTAGGAGTTACTTTAAACGTGATTTTCATCCTGCGCAGCTCTGCATTTGTTTCTAATGGATAAAAGTACTTCCCGGCCTCCTAGTAGACTAGTTAAGGGACGGGGTAATGCTATCAAACCGCATCATTACTTGCGCTCTGATATTCCCCAGTATGATAAAAACAAATGCAATTTATGCTCGAAGTGTTTAGGTGGAAATCTCGAAAGCAAAAGTAAGCTTAAGTGGTGGTTTCTGGTTTATGAACATTTGTGGAAACTCTCTGGTTAAGACGTAAACCACACTTCGTTTAATCAACAGCTTCGACACAAGATTGCATCAAAGAAGAATATTTCAAATTAAACCTCAAGCAAACCTCAAAGAATTGACATGTAATGATGTTGTTGATACAATAAAACTGTAAGAGTATTATCTCTGTCCTCTTTTTTTTTCAAGCATGCACATCAACGCACAAACTCTGAAGCGATCCTGGTGTTGAACAATTCAGAATCTGTTTTTCGTTTCAAGACTCTTACAAAATGTAAATGGCGCGCTTTCGCGCTCAGCCAATCAACTGCGAGTAATTTTTTTGCTTGGCCAATCGGGAGTCAATAATTTTGCCTTCTATGTTATAGAAAGTAAAACAGGGAATTTGCTAAGCTTCACGTGAAACCATAAAAGGCAACTAACGCGAGTTCCGCCTATAAATTATCTGATCGAGGCGTGCTATTTAGAGGCACCGTGCAGAGCGTTTCATAACTACTGGAATCATAGCTACAGTCTCGAAATCAACGCAAGATGTCTTACTATCAGGGAGAGGAGCCTTCACATAAGTTTGTGGAATTCGTAGTAGTAAAACGACCCGGTATTTTGAGTCTCTTTCCAGAGGCGATAATCTTATTTGAATCGTCAACTCGAGGTATTAATAACTACGAGCTTATATCACATCGACTTAAAAGCTTTCAATAATCACTGCGTTAACACTTTGCAGAATTTACGGTGCAAGTAGGATACAAGATTGGCGCAGCCAGGCACAACAACGGCCGACTACTATCAATTGTGACAACTACAGGAGCTACTGTCATAATTTACCGAAAGGAAAGAGGTAATAAGGCAACAGTGAACTGTGGCGTGATTTCCTTCCAAATTTTGAAGTAAGCTTCTTCAGTTTCTAACTAACATTGAATTCTTTTAAAGGAAACATAGAAAATAGATACAAAGTAATCACAGGAGACGGACACGTCCTCAAAGCCACCAGAAAACACCTACAAAGTTAAACGCGAGGTAAGATGAGCTAGCACTGCGTGCACCTTGACTCTCGCCGCCATTAAATAATTAATATTTTTCAAACCAATAACTTTGTGCAAGGAGAACACATTAAAGCACGAAGAGTCGTTAGTATAACATGTTCTTACCCTGCCAGCTAAGTCATGGTACAAAAGCGACAACAACCATACACAGTGTCTCGAAAGTATTTGTCCCAATTTAGAAGCACATATCAAGTTTTGTATCCCACTGGCTTCTAATTATCGTTATTTTTTAATATCACAAGAAAAATTACTTGTCAATATCATGTTAAATTCAAGATATCAGTATACCATGCAAGAAAATCCCTGCCAAATTGTGCTTCACAGTGTCATTAGCGCAGAATTCGTTTGCCGCCATTTTCCGCTTTCCGTTTTGCAAGCCAAAGCAATGCCGATTTCTTGGTTGTTGAGTTTTGCTTGGTAAAATAAAACCAATTCATAGAAACAAATTCGACTTTTCGAGAGCTAAAGAATCGATATTGAGAACATATGAAGTTTCTTCGACAAACAGCGAAATTGCTGGATAAACATGAGCGATTGAGTCAAGAACTGGGCATCTCAAAATTGTCTTGGAGTAAAAAAGCTTCGTCTAAATCAACCATCTATCCTGACAAATGTCCTTTAAAGAAAAGGAGGGTATCAAAGCTTCTAAAAACAATTAGCAATTTGCTCGAAAAACTGTAGCTATCACTGGGTTCTGGAGTTTTTTCTGCATTTTAGATAACATGACGAGTTAGATAATAAGACAATTTTTGCCATCTGAAGAAGGAGCACACATTTTGTGACATCTCGGTAGTTCAGTAGCGACAGAAGTTTCTCGAGCATCTGAAATTGTTAGTTACTTGTTATCAGTGTACTTTCAGTCGTGGAGAAATCGTGTAACAAGTTGAACAAATCTTTATTGCTTTTTAACAGCTGTATGAAGACGACATGGAGTGGCCAGGCTGATATCAAGTGCTCAACCCAGGACAAATTTAAGACTAAATGCAAAAAGATAACAACTGTAGTAAAGCTGTAGGTGTAATAAATTTGTTCTGCTTTACGTCTGCACAAGTATTCTTCGCGAGCGTATTCGAAGTGCGTTGCATTCTTTGATAGAAAATAGAACAAAACAATCTAACCCTCCACCTAACTGAGAAGGAAATGAAATGAATATATGAATATCATATGTTTGTTAGCTCAATTGGTTAGAGCGCTGCACCGATATTGTAGATCCCGTACACGAATTTTTTTCAGGCTTTCCTTTAACTCCGATGGACTTCTTTACATTTAGTGAGAAGGAATACTTTCACACAACTGGATAGTAGATTTAAAATATCTCGCAAATTCAAGCATGACGTAATGTCTAGAAATGCCTGACAACCGGTGCACGAGGTGTGAGAGATCAAGCTCTGTTTTCTCTCTACTTTGTGGTCCTTTGCTCCTCCCCTCTATGCTAATGTAGAATTAATTGGCATTCTTAGTTTGTGAGTCACCTGAATACCCCACGCAAGGAAGACAAACAAGCACTCAACAGCTTCTGTTGGCAAATTCTTTACCAAGAAATGTTTCTAGCAAGGTTGAGCGTCGATATTTTAAGTTGTTATAAAATCGTAGGCTAACTTGCATAACAAGCTGATTATTGCGAGACGTGAGCTACTGTTTTTAAGGTAAAGCCAAGAGGTACGCGTTGCACAATCTAACTATAAAGTAAACGCAACACATGCCTGACTAGAGAAGATCTTCATCCCTTTACCGTCTCAGCCTAAGTCAGTTGCATATTCCAATTATTAATCATTTCTAATAAACGAAATTCTGTTTTACTTCCCACTGAAAGAGGTTCATATAGTGCGTCACAGATATGTTGCACTCGAATAGACAAAATCAAACTGCGCAGAGGTACAGCTAAAAGGCATTGCAAAACACATGGAATTTTAGTGCTAAAATTGAAAAGGTTGATTGCGAATAGTGAAAAACGACTGATTGAATAATCAACTGCCGAGATCACAGGAACACTAACTACCCCTTTCCACCTCAGACTTAACAACAGGCGTACTGATTGTGAGAAAGGCAATGCATCTACAACACTCTCTACTAAAAGCGTCGCGCATTTAATATTTTAGTCTTAACACACACCTAAAGGATAAAGACTAAAAGCAATCGTACCTCTGAATGCCAAAACCAACGAAAAAATGACGCTCTCCCACATCCAAGGTGTGTGTACCACAACTCACACAGCAAACACTATAAATTATCATTCTATTTCATATGCGCAACAAACTCCGCATCTATTTAGAAATTTCCACGCTGCTTAAATAGGAACAGGCGACCATTAAAAATGACGTTCGAGGTACAGGCAAAAGCTATTGGTCTTATGACACAGGGAGTGCTTTCACTTCCAGCTCCGATTGGATGCAAA
>Ga0126336_10002417_pt1 | contig 10586 bp, 4 predicted proteins | sample SidCmetagenome_FD_92530 | JGI IMG/M metagenome (GOLD analysis project Ga0126336, IMG submission 92530) | Coral microbial communities from El Islote,Puerto Morelos, Mexico - Siderastrea C C metagenome | ecosystem: Host-associated > Invertebrates > Cnidaria > Coral | place: El Islote,Puerto...
ATGAAAAGTTTTTAGGGGATAAAAATACGCCTATATCTACCATTTAAATACTAAAATACGTTCAATAATGCTAAGTTAAGTGGTTTTGAACTATATTCTCGTTGGGTGCCCCTGAAGGGTAAAATCTCTTGGTGTTAAACCAAATTCTCCCAACCAGCCTCCTAGAAAATAAGCGGAGAACGGTGAGGAGAAAATGCATGTTGATATTGGAGCTTAAAGGATTAACGTCCTTTACTTACAGTGGAATTGCATTAATACGACCACAGATAGCAGTTTGGTATTGCAAAAGGTGGTCGTCTGTTGCATTAACAAAGTATAATGATTAACTGGCTTTTTAGAGAAGAAAATGACTGCGCACATTTTTGCCCATGAAGAAGTTATTATAATGACGAGGTGATCATATTAACGTGGTCGCCGAAAGGAGAGTTTTACCGTATAAAGAGAGGATGAACTAAGAGAGTGAATCTCCGTGCCCATGATAATTATTTGAAATTTATTATTAGTTTGCACTCGTCCTGCAAAGGTTATTTTTATCTGTTGCTTCAATGTCAACAATCTAAAATTACATGACGTCATTCCAACTGACTAATGAGGTGTCGTCCTAAAAATAACCATGCACACAGTATGACACAGGACCAATGTATGAGGGATTCGCTCTCTTTCTTCATCCTCTCTTGACTGTATTCAATATGAGATGTAGCAGGCAGGGCCAACGGCTTAACGTCACCGTCCAGTAACACTCTCATCTGAACAAATGGTGAGGACAGCCAGCCATAAATAAGTGATTATAATATCAAGGTGATCATATTAACCGTAAGTAGTCACTAGTACTGTATTCAGTATGAGATGTAGGAGGCAGGGCTAACGGCTTAAGGGCGGTGCCTCCTTTTGTTACTGCGCATACGTTCTGTGCATCTGATGATGATTTGAGAAACTCGGGTTTCTTAAGGATTGTACCTACTAATACAAAGGTTTCTTGCGCAGTTAATGACTATGCGAAAAAAGCAGATCTTAGCAAGGGCTGATGGAATCCAAAAAGAAAACAGGGGATAACCACGCCGGCTTAAAATTGGAAAGCAATTCCCATTGTAAGCCTTTTCAAAATTATGGTTGCCTAATTATATCTAGAAAATGTATGGTTACCCACATGTTTCGTTTTGGATTCCAATAACCCTTGCTAAGATCTGCTTTTTCCTCAAAGACATAACCTGTGCGAAAATACCTCTGTATTAGTAGGCAACGTCCTTCAAGTCACCCAGTAACGCGCTCATCTGAGCAAAAGAGATGTTGAGGACAACCAGCCTGATCTTACCAGTTACCGTCCGGCCAGGGCGATTATATATTTCTTTTACGCCCGTCGTTAATGGCGGTCGAGTAACGTTTTTACAATAAAAAGGAAAACAACTGTTTATAATAAAAGAAATCGGTGGGACCCATAAGCCAATTCAATGCTAATTAATTAAAGTTACAGTATTGAAATTTTAGCGTCTCGATCTAACAGCATTCTATCCTCACATGATACGAACCGAGTGACCGTATTTTTTGTTTCAATTCTAAAATCTTTCCCTAAGCACATAATCTAACCTACGAGGAGAACTCAAACACTGAACCAGCCGTTAACTTAATGTAACCTCAAGCAAAATGCAAATGGAGTCTTGAAGTGGGTGTAAAAATAAAATTGGCCCTGCCAGGAGCTACCAAGGCCGCAGTACGACAAAGAAGGCCTACAAAAATAGAAAACCTTCCACTCATAAATATATAATTACATCGATTGTTATTTTTCACTTACAGCATTTACAGGCATTGTATAGACCAGTTGTAGTACGATTCGCAGGAACGGCTCATTGGAGGCCGACACTCTTACATGACCACTTCCAACATTTTACTAGATTTTTGAATTTCGCTTCTACAAAATTGAAGTGGTGGCTTCGTGATTTTTGAAACCATTTCCTGCATGATGCTGAGCATGCAGGGATATGCAGGGTTAACTTACACCTATAACCATTTTATAGAAACTGGGTGACCTATATCTTTGCAGAAAAATACAGTGTGCGTCCATCCCAATTTTGCTTCGTAACCCTCGGACGTACAAGCAAAGTTACACAACCACCTTGGTTCAAAGGGGTTCGAGGGGGAGTAGGGGTTGATAGACCCCCATGCGTTTATATGTGTTCTAATATTTCGAAAAGATTTTATCTTACAGAAGAAAGCCTGTTATGTGCCCTACAAAGTGAGATGTAGAATGTGGGTTGCGGCGCTGCTGGGGGCCTGTGACGTCATCGAAAATGGCCGCCATCTTGGATTTCATTCAAAATTAGCAATTATCAAAAACCGGTGAAAATTGCTTTTGTCAGCATTTTGTGCTTTTTTGTTCTTTTTTCACCTACAAAAGGTAAAATACACGCTTTCCTCTTCAAAATGGCGCTACCGCCTGCTACTTATCACTTCATATCTCGTAACCATGGCAACTGATTCTCATAAAACTTTTGTCAATAGGTGTCTAAGGGATATGGGCACAGCTACTGAAAACGGCAGGTGCAGGTGAAAAATCGTCTTGAAAACTTCAAGGAAACCCTTATGGGAGGGGTGGAGTGGATCCACCCCTTGCACGTCTGAGGGTGCTCAAAGTGTGCAACTGGTTTTGGCAGCGAAGGAGACTCCATCAGTGAATGTCATCCACTGTGTAAGTTATCTTTTGTAAGGTAGAATGTTGTGGATTTTGATTAATTCTCAGTAGCTTTCATTTAGAATTCAATTCGAGACACAGGTAATTACATACATGCTTGATAACATTTTAATACTCTCAATAATAATAATAATAATGTTGATAATAATAGTAACTTTATTAATGTGTCTAGACACTTTAGCCAAACATGGTAATTGGAGACACAAAGTAATTAAAGTAATTAAATATAAAACATAAGTGTGCATCAAAGTTGTTTTTAGTGTATTATTTTACTAGCCATTTTGTTTTTGAGCTTGGATTTTAAAAGTGAGCTATGAAATGAAAATAGGCGTCAGATGAACTACGCTGGCCTTAAACAGCGTCAGAGTTTTGCGAACAGAACTTCCTGTTTAACTAAAGACCTTCTTTTTTCTCTGCGCGAAATAAAAGCCAGGGGGAGGAGCGTTGGGTGTCGAAGTGGGGGATACAGTTCGCCTCAAGCACTCTCGCACTATAGTCAATAAAAAACAGCTGTAATAATAAACTAGAACAAGAGTTACCTAACTAGCAAACTCCGTGTAAGCCGCAGCTCTTCTAATACACAGTTTACACTACTCAACTTATAGACGGCATAGTTATATATATATATATAAGGAATCTTGGCAGTTTTGAAAACAGCTTTAAAATGGTAAATTCCATTTCTATTTTTCTTTATTTAGTTATTCATTTGTTCATTATTTATACAATTATTTTTATTGCTATATTTTTAGCCCAATGGACATCATATGAGTCACTTGAAAAGAGAATGCTTCTCATGCCTTTTCGTGGAAGGTTCCAGATAAATGCTATAATAAGTGTTGTTTTGGCAAGTCAGTCGACCATTTGCGAACTCTATTGTTCTAGTGAACAGTATACATATTATGTTATTTTACTCTTCATAACTGGCTGGTATGTGGCTACACAGCAACTTACCCTCGAAAGTGAATTGAAGCATTACGTGTGCGTCAATGCAACTTTTCATCTGAACATTTTCAATAGGTTTCGTTTCCTGTTCTTCAAAGCAGGGTCTGGCAGTAAAGAAGGCTCCAACAGTTACTGCTCTTTCGAAAAGTGCCTATAGAGGCCACCATTTACTTAGAAATCTACTTCGTACTGTTGCATTAATGAAAGTCTGCGGGATCTCCAGCAAAGATTGTTTCATTGCAGTTCTGCATTGAGGTGTAAAGAGAACTAAAGAAGAAAAGATCACGACAGCCGTGAGAATGAACTGAAGGTCTGTTAAGGTATTTTTAGCGTCTTTGTGCCTTTTACATTATTCTATTCTCGAGAAGTTATCAACCTCTGAATTTCTCAGTACACCAAAGATCACGACTGCCGTGTGAAGGAATTGAGGGTCTGTTAAGGTATTTATGGCGTTTTTGTTCTTTGATATCATTCCACTCTCGAGAAGAAGTTATCAACCTCAGAATTTCTCAACACACCAGGTGAACATTTTGGCAACAAGATTAGCGGAGACAGCGATCCACTCAGAGACTTTTGTAAAACAAATTCTAAGCATCACAGATACCTTATTCGCTCCTTTTCTGGCGTTCTTAATAATGCGTAATCGGCACTAAGTCGAAGAACCTTTTTTGTTGCGAGGTGACTCAATTTGCTAACGGCACAATTCCTAAAAACTGAGAGGGATTAAAAATTTGAATTTCAGTTGCGAGACTATAGCATATACCTTGTTGGTACAACAGACTGTTCATGTTACTGGATCTAACCATTTACTGTCAGTGTTTTATTTTGAAATATACATCCGAAAATGTGAATTGTTATAGTTTTTAATTAACTATCAGTAGACGTCATTAGGAATTCTATTCAAGACACATCTAGATATCAAGGGATAAACCCTAATTATATGCGTGATTGATAACATTTGATTTTTTTTTATTTAATACTTTAAAAGTTGTTTTTACTGTGTTATTGACACTTACTGGGCCGTTAACTTGCCTCCGGCTCTCTTCGTATAATAATACATGTACATGTGTCAGTCGAAATCCTGTAACTTGAGATTATTCCTTCAGTAAACAACAATGTTAAATTTTCTCAAACTGATCCCTGTGGACAAGTGTGCCATGCGAAACAACGTGGCGTGCAGAGGAACGTGGCGAAAGTAGAATAATAAAGAGCCTAACATTCGATACATGAATCCCGAAAAATCGCCCAAAAATCTATCAGGACAATTCCAAAAATAAATTTTGAAACTCAATACTTTTTCAATAAACTTAATCATGTAACTCTAAAATCCCTATATAATGCCTGACTTTTCACTCACGCTCTACATACACAGTATAATTATTTTGAAGACGAACTTGTTTGGGGTAGGTTAAAGGGCCAGTCTCATGGCGATTTTCCTATCTTCTTTGTCACAATTTTGATTAATTTATATCAAAGTACCTTGCTCACACATGAATTGCTTTTAGAATACCAAGGGGACAATGTTAAATGAATTTTCAAAACCAAAACAAGCCAAAATTAGTTTTTAGAGGTTTTATCAGAGACACAAGGGCAGAAACTTGAAAAATGCTGCCAGAAGTTTTCAAGTCGGACGCCATTTCCGTCCTGGCCATCCCTAGCCGGACATAGTTATTTTAGTTTCCATGTACTGGAGTACCCATTTTAATACTACTGGACCATTATTTTTTAGGCTTCCATAGATAAAAATAAATCTTTTGGCTTTTCACAGTGATACTAAAAATTGATGAGACTGCCCCTTTAAGCGCTTTACGGCAATTATTAATCAAGGAAGTATAATAATTTAATAGGAGATATGAAATTGATAAGGATGGATATAGCTTAAGAGGGACTAGATGTTACAAAATTGCATATTTTTTGTACCTGAACAAGAGGTTATTGAAGCAAAATTAAACTCAATTTCTCAAAACATTTAAAATCCATCTTGCGACCTCAATCTTTGCATACAGACGGTTGAATAGCACCACAGGCAGACCAAGCCAATCTTTCGAGGCTGATTTGCGTGACACTAACTGTCCGACCATTGATAGGGGCCTTGATAAGGAACTTTATGAGAACTGTGCAGTCACAGTGTGGGTGATTTTGCTTCATTCTAGCCGACCTAACGACTTACAGAAATACAGAATTAAAGAAAGATCAGATCTAGATTTCACTATCTTTCTTGTAACCTTTTGCCTATCTATGGTGTTTTCCTTGCCCCTCCCGCTCACCACACTTCTAAATACGGTAAGAGGGAACTTACCGAGTAGCGAACTGTACGACAGTACAGAATAGTAAATCGGCAGAGTGGGACTGTAGTTGTTTGTTTTTCGCAATTCTTTACTCAGATAGCATTGGCACCACCCTTAGTACAGTGGTACACAAAGACGTAGATGATCTTCGCAAAGTTCGAAATGATATTGCTCATATCAATGAGCCTGAACTTACTGATGTTGAGTTTCAGAATTGTGTAGCAAAAGTGTTAGCTGCATTCAACTCTTTGAAGCTTTCAGTTAATGACGTCGAGGCTGTCAAAAAACAGACAAACTTCCCCACGACAGAAGTGACTAACCTCAAGATGCAAGCTGATAACCTTAAAGCTGATTTGAAGCAAGCGAAAGATAATCTACAAATAAAAGAAGAAGAAGTACAAACCTTAACATGTGATTTAGAAGTTGTCCAAAAAAACACTTTGCAGACAAAGGAGGAAGAAGTTCAAACGCTTACCCAGGAGATTAATTCTAGAGTTGAGTCTTTTTGCAGTCTCACATTTAAACCATCGCATGAAATCATCATCCGTCGAAACGAGGTGACAAGAATCATGGAAAAATTACAAGAGCTTGAACACGAAAGCAACGGAGCTGTCAGCACCATTTATTTATCGGGAATTCCCGGACGCGGAAAAAGTCAAATCGCTCGTCAAGTTGGACAAGAGTTCTTTGACAAAAGATCCTGTGAAAGTGAAGGTCTAACATTCGTTACCACCCTGAATGCCGACACTCATGAAACACTAGCTGATTCGTACATGACTCTGGGTAAACAGGTGGGAATAACGGAATACACTTTGACTAACCTGGCGACCTCGATGGTGGACAGTCCGAAGGAGACCATTCAGCATTTGACTCGTTTGCTTTTGCCAAAGATGAAACAGTTCTGCAACTGGTTAATAATTGCGGATAACGTTGCTGATTTATCTTTGGTTCGTAGTCATCTCCCTCCAACCGCCAGTGAAGAATGGGGCAACGGGACAGGTGCTGATTACGACTCAAGACAGCGACTCAATACCGTCTAATGCTCCTCATACTTACCACGAGTCTCTCAGTGAAGGAATGCAGCCTGATGATGCAGTGAAGCTATTAAAAAAAGTGTCTCAAATCCCGAATCAAGAACAAGCTGAGAAAGTTGCTGAGGTTCTCGAGTATCAGCCACTTGCCTTAGCAGCTGCTGGATTTTATGTACAGGAAGTTGTAACCAGTGGTTCACCGAATTTTAGTTGGACTAGCTACCTGGAAGCATTCAGCCGTGGCGAACGTGAAGCAACAGAAGAACCTCTAGCAAAACAGAATTTAGCATATTCGAAAACAATGACTACTGCCGTTAAAATGGCGGTTGATAGATCCTCAGAGAGCGACGAGATTCTTCGTCGGACGTTATATTTGTTCTCGCTATGTGCACCCAATTCTCTCCCGATTGAGGCTGTTGTTAACTTTGTGGAATTTCGCGCAGCAGGGCAAACGGAAGAGTAAATTAAAGCAAAAAAGGTGAAATCCTCCTTGATTACATGCTCATATGACGAAAACGGGGTACCTGCCTATTTGAGGGTGCATAACATTGTTCATAATGTGCTCAAGACTACTTTAACGTGTGATAAGGAGTTTACAAATAGAGTTCAATGTTTGTCTGTAGCAATTAAGATTTTCCTTTCCTTGCTCAGGAGAGACAAGGCACTGTTATTTGCCAGTTGGGATGTGTGCGTGGAGTTACACACAATAGCGACTCATTGCAAAGTGCTGCATCAAATTCTTACAACTAATATTGCAGTAACGGAAGTGGTAATGAAAGGATTAACACCCTTGATCACTCCAGCTGACGTGGTTTCCTGGCTTTATTCAACTGCTGAGCTTTGTTGTCGCCTTAGTAACCCAACTGATGCCTGTATCTTTTCCACAACGGCGCTCAAGTATGTTAAGGATATCAGCAGCACGCAGGAGAGCAAGTTGTTGAAAGCGCAGGTTTTTGATGTGCATGGCGACGTTATGTCATCGCAGTGCGAATATGAGTTATCGCTATCTTATTATGAACAGGCTAGAACCATCAGAACGGCAATTTACGATGAACAGCATGAAAATGTAGCAGCAAGTCATAGAAAATTAGGAAACGTTTACTGTTACCTTGGACAGTACAGTCAAGCAAAAGAACACAACGAGAAAGCCCTTATCATTAGAAAAAAGGTTTATAGTAAACAGCATGCTGCTGTGGCAGCCAGTTATAATAACTTAAGAACTATTTACGTATATACAGTGACCTTGGACAGTACAGTCAAGCTAAAGAACACTACGAGGAAGCACTGATCATTAGCAAAAAGGTTTACGGTGAACAACATGTTGATGCAGCAGGAAGTTATTATAACTTAGGAACTTTATATAGTGACCTTGGACAGTACAGCCAAGCTAAAGAACTCCATGAGAAAGCACTGATTATTAGAGTAAAAGCGTACGGAGAACAAAACGGTCGTGTCGCAGACAGTTATAACAACCTTGGCAATGTTTACAGCCACCTTAAACAATACGCTCTAGCTAAGGAGTCCTATGAGAAGGCACTAAAGATTGATAAAGTGGTTTATGGTGAGCAGCATGCTGCTGTGGAAATAAATTACCATAACTTAAGACTTGTTAACAGAAATCTCAGACATGCTAGGAATAAATGTTTTGTTATGTAAATATAACGCCAACAGTTCAAATTCGATCAGGAAATCGGAATTTTACCGCAGTTTTAGGCTTGTATCAGTGACTAATAGTCTCAAAGAGGCAAGTTAGTTTCCAGTGTTCATAGGAATTTCGATATTTTTTTCCAGAGATGTAAATAAACATGTATGAAGTACTATTCTGTGTGTGATTTTTTTGTATGGTGTTGTTATTAAGGACGGTGCCTCCTAATACAGAGGTATTTTTGAAAAGGTTATGACTATGGGGGAAAAGCAGGTCTTAGCAAGGTTTGTTGGAATCTAAACAGAAAAACGTGGGTAACCGCACATTTTCCAGAGATAATTAAAACACCGTAATTTTAAAAAAAGCTTTAAAATACAATGAATGTTGTGAGGGATACATAACAATTTGGAAACTTGATACTTGACTAACATCCTCCGATTTATTCCGAACGCATTCAAGACTACAAAATTACACAATGAAAGGTTCGCTGGAACAAACAAAACAAAACAAAAATAACAAAATTAGAACAAAAGTAACTACAGATAAACCTCGATAAACTGAACAACGTCACTATAGCTTACCGAATGGTTTTCTAACGGCGGATTTAACTTTGACGATATGTGGACTTCACAACGGTAATGACTGAATAAAACTGACAACAACTTTTTTGAAATACGCATATTAAACTAAAACGTAAACTTGTCCCTAAGGGATTACATAATCAAGGTTCATTAGGAAATTAGTCCTTAAGGGGCTTACGCTGTCCGCAACAAATGTATCACAATTTCCCTCCAAATTTTAAGCTCAATTATCTCTGAAAAATGCGTGGTAACCACCATTTATTTTGTGGATTCTGAAAACCCTTGCAAAGGTCTGCATCTTCCACATAGTTCCAAACTGCGCAAAAATACCTTTGTATTAGTGGGCAAATTTTAAGAAACTTGAATATCTCGGATCAGACACGAGATGCGCAGAATGTGTGCGCAGTAACAAAAGGAGGCACCGTCCTTAACATTGACTTGCACGTGAACACTAAGAGTAGCCGAGGAGAAAAGTGCATGTAGTTAGGTGTGATTCCCAAAACCAAAAATTGTTTTTGTCAACATTGAGGAGAGGGGAGTGACGCGTACATATAGTTCTGTGTGTTTCTTACCTTGAGGAAGGGTTAAAATTAAAAATATATTTCAGAGAAAGCGATTCAATAGCTGACCATAGCTCAAAGCAACATGCCAACTCCAGAAGCACAAATTGCCGGGATACTAGTTTAACCACGCTCCCTTGTGATGGTCATCTTTGTGCCAAGGAGGAAAGAAAAGTCCGCCCACAACACCAAGTACTCTAACAATCGTTTTTTCCTTTCTTTTCTTAATATCACAAATCTTCCCATCCTCGGAGACCCAGGGGCAGATAGTCGGGGCGAGAGGCAGATTAAACGGGCGAAATCGGTGCTAGCTGAAGCCTGGTGCGAGCGAAAGTTTACAAGACGGGCGGGAACAGCCCCTGGGAGGATACCTTTAACGGACCAGTTCAAGAGCCCATTTGCGTTCTTGCTTCTGATTGAGCATAAATTTTGAGGTATTGTATTTTTTGTGCCCAATCAGCGATCAGCTTATCCCCCGTTCCTTTCGTGACGTCTTACACAGAGTGTAATGTAATTTAATGTGATAATTTTTGTATTGAATAATTTATGTATTTTTGTGAATTCTGTTGTGAATAAATTGTGAATTGTAAAATTGTGAAAAGTATCCTATCTCACAACACTCACCACTAGCGCTCATTGTTATTAAGATATGGGGGAAATTGATCGAGCGCCCTTGAGTAGGAGGAACACATAAACTGTTCCAACACGAATTTCCAGCAAAGCAGGGCGAGAGGGAGGGCCGTTCCACCTTCCTCGTTGGCGCTGATCAGAGAATGAGCGAAGAGGGAGTGTTTCACAGCATTTATTATAACCCTCTGGGATTTAGCAATTCGTGCACATGCATATCCATGTG
>Ga0126336_10002418_pt1 | contig 10582 bp, 10 predicted proteins | sample SidCmetagenome_FD_92530 | JGI IMG/M metagenome (GOLD analysis project Ga0126336, IMG submission 92530) | Coral microbial communities from El Islote,Puerto Morelos, Mexico - Siderastrea C C metagenome | ecosystem: Host-associated > Invertebrates > Cnidaria > Coral | place: El Islote,Puerto...
ATAGTGTTGTGAGCGCTTGTCTTCATCTATTTGGTTGAAACTTTTTTACAACATTGCCTTGTGGGAGAGGGAGGGAGACACAATTGTACCGACAGTGTTTCAACAAAGTGACACTGATTGTAGCCTTGATGTAGCCGTTTTAAGATCCAACCACAAAGAAGCTGATATAAGGTTTGTTCTTCATGCAATCGGGCATGTCGACAACGTAGTAGTTTCCGCTCAAGACACAGACGTGCTGTTACCTCTCCTGGCGAATCGCGCTAAGCTCTCAACAAAGGTGTGGATATTGGCAGGAACTTCAAAGAAACCAAGGGACATACCTTTGGAGGAGGTCTCAGCAAGTCTTCCTCGTAACTCGTCAAGTGCATTGCTACAATTTCACGCCATCACCGACTGTGACAGCACCTCGTTCACTGATCTGTAGCCATTCAAAGAAGGCTGCGTGGAAGGTTTTCATAGACCACTTTGATCTTCTCTCCTCGGTGGGCGAAAATGTCCTCAACGCTGACACCATCGCATCCGCAGGAAAGTTTGTTTGTCGAATGTATAAGACTTCGGAGGACTCATTTTACTTGGCTCGTGTTGTGATGCTTAGCAAAAACAGTAGCCCAGAAAAGTTACCACCGACTAGTGACGCGTTCAAGCAACACTTCAAGAGATGCCACTACCAAACCGCGGTGTGGCGCCAGGCACGCATTCAGAAACCGGTGCTTCCGAACCCAGAGGAGACAGACTGGACGCTAACAGAAGATCTGCTGGTTCCTGTCTTTATGACACTAGATCCAATCCCGAAGGCTTGTTTGAAGATGGTTTCATGCCGATGCACCACTGGCTCGCTGTAAATGCAGAAAGTCGCATGTCGTGTGCACTGGACTGTGTGGATGCATCAAGACCGACGCTAATTGCTGGATCAACCTGCGCTAAAACGTTTTAAAGACGCTTGTATTAAGAGCAATATTAGTTCAGTGTTTTTCAAAGAGTTAAGTAGATTTATGAGCAGTATTTACAATATTGATTAAAAATATTAAACACAGATTTAAGCCTGATAGTAAGGAGCAACGCCCTGTTAATTTGAATTAGTTAATTTTACATGAATTCAACCAAAGTCACCATCATGAGCCCGTGACAGACAAAGAGCATTGTGAGATGACTTAGATTCGGCAATATACAAGACACTCACCCCCTCAGTCACTCACTCACTCACTCATCCTCTTAATGCCGAGTGGCACATAAGGCCTCATACACATAAGGCCTCATACAAGACAAACAACAAAGTTTTATCTCCAACTGTAACAACGATGATGTTATTTCCCTTTTCCTAATATAAAGCTAAAACGAAATGCTGAGAAAATGGAAAACTCGATATATGGACATTGTAATGACGTCGTTCTTGATGCTCGCTAGCTCGTAGCTTCAGCATGGCATGACGACAACATTTTCTTCCATATTTCAATTGCAACTTTTTATTAATGCAAGAATCATATTCGCTTTTAAACAAAATGTCAAAACTATACCCGTGATAAGGTGAATTTTATATAAGAGGGCGTGGTCAAGTGTCACGTGACGACTCGATATTCATAGAAACAGAGTAAAAACTGTCAGAAATTCTTAGAATCATCTTAACAGTACACCACTAACGCTTTGAGAGAATTTCTGGATCAATTAAACTTAAAATTGCTAAAGGATAGAAAACTCCTTATTTGGACAATGACGTCATAATTAAATGCTTCAAAACACCATCTCAACCCAAGAACTGAGTTTGGCAATAACAATTTTCGAAATCAGCGTACTCGAGTGGGTAAAATAGCTACGTTGCCAAAAATCAGACAAAAATGTCCGTGGTTCTCACATTTTGTGCTTCTGACTAAACCTCAGAACTTCTAATTCCGAATTTTTTTTGTATAAAAATGTAATTTGGCTGAAGAACCCTTCCTTTTTCTCTTTGTTTAATTTGCAATTTCGCGAAAATGTAATGATTAAAAGATACATCGCAATCAAAAACAAATCCGCTTCAAACGTTTTAGCGATAAATGGCACCCATTTATTCTGAAAGATTTTATTCCATCCATTTGATCTCCCCACTGCTCTCCTCACCTACTGCGCTCATCCAATATTATAATCTCATAGCTCTGGCATTTAATTTCTTTATGTTCCTCTACTATTGAGTTTCCATATTGTTATTATGCATTATAGTTCCTGTTTTATTCATTTGTCTTCTTTTCACAGTGAAAAGAAGAGGAAAACAAAAGATTAGTCAAAGTCAGGCAAGAGAATTTCAAACATGCATTTTTCTACGAGCAACCTATTTTACCCTGCTCCACGCAGAACGTTTTTGAGTTTTTTCAAAGCGGGAAATTACTTATCATAGAGCCAAGCATACCTTGATTATTTCACACCAGACCACATACTTTTTTGGGAATTACCTTTTGACCTTTAAGACGAATAAGCCCGCCTGATCCTCCAGAACATGTTTTTGAGGCGTCACTTTGAGCTGATGCTCTAATGGATGCATCTGAAGAGCAATTGAACGTTACAGACTTAGTCGATGTAATACTGATTATAAATATTTTATTAAAAAGAAGGCAAAGACAAACACTAAAATGACCATTTGTTGATAAAATGTATCTAAGTACCCTCACGATCTTCCCCTGTTCAACAAATCATATCGCCGACAAGCAAAATTATCTTCAAATCACATCTGCTAGAGATGCGGTGAGAAAAATGTTGACCTTGATTCAAACACATTACAGGCATGTTAAGCAACCAATTATGATCCTTCTCCAAACTGTATTTGTACGTGCTTTCTGGTCGTTGTTCGCAGTAGAAAGGTATTATCAAATATAGGGAATTCTAAGGCCGTTACATAACCTCCTTAAGAGCCGATTTCACTCCTGTGTACAGCTGCAGGTTTTTCAAACATGATTCACCAACAATTATAGAGTGTTGAAGGAAATTTGCATATCTTCTGTTTTAGGTATTGTTTATATTTCGGCAAATTAGATTTAGATAGGCTTCTGCAGGCGCATTATACCCGGCTAATCAAGCTTAAAAAACCAGGAACTGCATACGGCAGAGTAATCGTCTGTACGTTAAAACTTTGCTTGCGCATTTGACTTCTCGCGAAGATATGGAGAATTTTTTGCCAGGGTTTACACAATAGCACTTGGTACACTTCAGCCAGCATGTCTTTACATTCCAGAATTTCGGCAGATGGAAACAAGGCTTTCTGGCTGCTTTGGTGGTACAAAGGGTTTGAACTTTAATAGATAACGAAAGATGGTAAATTTTAAGCTTGGAAAAGAAATTAGAAAAGATGGACTAATCGGAATTTCGCAAGCGTGGGACAAAGAAAAAAATCTAAGTCCCCGAACCATGTCCTTCCGTACACTGGTCGGACACTCTAACCACTGAGCTACTGGGAGACTCGAGGCGAGCATAGGTCGTATTTACTAGGTCCGTAGTGACACGCGTCCTGCATACTGCTAGGATCAGCAATGTCGAAAGTACCGTGTAGGATGAGACACTTGTTGGAAGGAATTTACATCGAACACAACATCCACTGACGGCCAGAAACGTTTTTAAGGCCGCGGGTGAGAAACTAGGTCATCGGTATTCATTTATTTAAAGCGTATGCACGAAGTGCGACGAATGGTAGCGAGTAGCGACATTGCAGGAAATAGAGGCAAGAATTCACCTTCCCAGAGCACCATTGGGTCGCATCGTCAATGATCTATGCTTTTCACCCGACAACGCTTTTTCAATTGGGTGTAAATACCCTAACCCAATCAGTTTGAACGAACTCATTACTTATGATAATCCATCCTTTCTGTGCCACAAGTTCTATAGCTCCTCCACCAGCAGCACCTCCCGGACTGTTAAGACACGAACCTGAGGTGATAGAGGAACAAGATTAACACAACCATTTTATTTACTGACTTTGATAGTGGTAGTGTGATAGTTTAAAATGATTTTTGATGTGGCGGTTTAGTTGTTTTCTTGATTTCAAGATTCCTATAAGAGAACAATCGATACCATTTCTTTCACTATTAATGTAATGTAAGCTTACGGCTGACTAAGACTGAAAGTGACAAAAGAGCCATGATAAGCTCACCTCCGCTTCCTCCTAGTAGTGATGTTGTGTTTTGTTGATCGTACACTGGACCCGCGTCAAAGAGTTTAGGGTCGCCAGGGTTCCCTTTTCCTCCATGGCTTGAACCAGGTATACATTTAGCATCCAAAGGAAAGTTGTATGTCTTTATCGTCAGACGTCCAGGACCATCACCTTATGAAATGGTGACAACCGCTTAAAATTCCTTACTTGAAGACTGTGAAGACTAATGTTTCTCTCATCAGAACACAAATCTAGCCGTTTGTGGGGGGGGCGTTGCGTGACGACCCTAAAAACGGCTGCGAAGGAGACTAAACACAAACCAGGCTCGGAAAACAGTTTATGACATTAAGATTTGAAGAGTGAAAAACTTTGCCATTTTTACATTCTACAGTTAAATGTGAAACAGGCATAAAAATGTACATAATAAATGAATGAACGAACGAACTAATCAAAAAAAAAATTCCGAGTCCCCAACCAGAAACGAAGTCACGACCATGAAAATGCTGGTTAGAACGCTCTACCACTGAGCTACGTATGGTAGAACCGTGGTGAGCGAGGTTATACAATTGGGTTATTTCCCGTAAGACCCACATCGCGCAGGTACGAACTATCACAACAGACCTGTAAGCAAACAATATCCGCATCACGCAGACGCTCTAGAGTGTATGGCAAATTTAATTATGTTAAACAGGCATACAGGCATAGAGTTTATTCTTGTGGAAAACAAGTTCGTCGTTTGCATGAGTTAAAGAGTAGCAACATTGCTTCTAATTTGGACAAGATTTGTTCATTCTTAGTTGACCTTGCTTGCAAGGTTTTACATGCGATGTGAAGTTAACGGGGGTCCCCTTCGGTCAGGTGCCAACTTTGCGTCTTCAGTCAACCTGAAGACAGTCAGGTTGAAGTCAGTCAGTCTTCTGAGTAAACGCCTTCTAAAAAATTTTGAATCCTAGCCGAGCAATTTCACCTGTTCAATCAAAAGATGATAATTTTAAAAACACCTTGTGTTCCGGAAAGGGCTTTCCATATTACATGGACATGTTTATCGCTAAACGTTACAGCGTTACAGGTGCTAAGTTGGATATCAGCAAGGGTTAGTCAGTGGTGTATTTGTTTAATATCAGACTTATCTGTACGACTACCATTGTAATAAGTGGGTACTATTTGCTACTGGTGAAAACTACAGTCCGTAAGAGCAAGAAGAAAAGGAAGCAAAAGTACATAAAGAGGCATCTAAGAATAATCTTACCTTGGTACATGTCCTTTTTTTTATCATCGACACCTACTAACTTTTTTGTCCATGACTGTGTGAACCCACCAAGACATGTTGTACTCAACATCGTCTCAGTACAAGTCATGTTGATATCCGTGTGTATTAGAATGTGTCCATTCTGACTTGTTATACTAAGAGCATATTTCCCGAATACTTTCACTGTTGACCCACTCCTGAACTCAATGTCACCACTGAACGTGATATTGGCAACAAGATGGTCACCATGAGAGGAGCTTCTGTTTTGATGTGATGCTGTGTGACTGCAACTGGCAATGGTACAATTCACCTTAACAATGGACGGAGCAGTCGTGTCGATCTCAAGTACGTCACTGCTGCCAAGAATCAGATCGCCAGCTAAAAAACAAGAAGTTGGAAATATTTTAATAATCAGAACAGTTGAAATTAATTTTGGGTTTAAGAAGGCCCTTTTGTATTAACAAGTACATTGAAAGTCTGCACATTAGCTATTTACAGAATGGCGAATATCGTGACAAGCGTACTCCAATTCATTAACGCTTGGTTTTTTCGAAAGTTCTACATTAGTAAGTCTACATTTGTAGTCCTGTGTTGAGGCGAGCTTGTATGAGTCCTGATCCTGTACATCATGCGTGCCTGGGACTTGCTTGGATGGTTGTTCAAATATCATTATCATCGCTACCTTTATTTATCTATGTTTTGTTTATAATTGTGAATTGGTGTTTATAACACAAGAAATCTATTCTTGAAAATGCTTTTTACCATAATAAAAATTCGATAATTATAATTCGATTCATCAAAAACTTTTCTCAGATATTATAGTTGGCATTCGAGTCTTTGACTAGTGCAACGATAACATGGTGTCGTTCAATGTTCCCGTCGTGATGAATGAACGCAAAGTATTCTTTAGTTCAGAGGTGTCTTCAGGCTTGAAAACCTTTCACAAATGGTGTAGTGCATGATATATCCATAAACTTAAATAAGACTTGCAACGTATTTATACTCTTTTATTACAGGAAGAAGAAAATTGCACCGACCGTGAGTAGTAAGTTGCGCTCATATGGCAATTTTCCTGGCTTCTGATTGGTTCTCCTTGTTGCTAACCGGAAATGCAACCGCTGACCATTTGGTTGCTAAGGGATCGCAGGCTCAGGGGACCGGAAGTCACGTGATTTGGGATGGGAAACCGCTGACCAGTCGGGAAAAGGGATCGCGGGCTCAGGGTCCGCTGACCATCTCGAGCTCAGAGTCCAAAGTCCAATTGGAGGATTATGGGTAGGCCTTTTCATTGAAAAAAGACGCCATGTTGGAAAAACAAATGATTTTATTACAAACAGACGACCGCGTGGGGGCATGGATCCAAGGTGAAGAGGAGTTCCTTCAACAGAGCGACAATCCTGAGTGTTCCTTTTTGATGAGTGTTCCTTTTTTAATATGAGAGTTCCTTTGAATGAGTTCCTTTTAATATGAGTGTTCCTATTATAACATGAGTTGTCCTATTCCATGATGAGTGTTCCTTTTGATGAGTTGCATTTGGATGAGCGTTCCTTTTGCCACCCAACAAAACATCCAAGCGCTTCGAGACCTCGGGTACCGTGTGGTGGAATTCCTTTTAATATGAGTTGTCCTATTCCATGATGAGTGTTCCATTTCTTTGTTATGGAAGACAACAAAACAATGGAGGAGGAGATCCAAACAAGCAAGCAAGTAAGCAAGCAAGCAAGCAAACAACATCAACGGATAGGAGTAAACAATAGAATGGGAAAGAAGGAGCGGAGGGGGTTTTTTTATAGAGAAAAAAGGTCACGTGGGATAAGGGTCTGGACCAATCACCAACCAGGGCACGGGATGCCCCTGGGAGGGGTGGGAAGGGGTTGGGGGTACCCCCTCCCCCCCTCCCTAATGTGTCCCATGATGCTTTGCGGGGATCAGGGTATATAGGTCAAGCGAGACCCCAGGACGTCACTCCTAGCTTTGAGTTCGTGCTTGGTCGACTTATGTCAGTTGCTTCGGAAAAAATGCCCAAAACGAGAAGAGCATTGGGTTCCCTGTCTGGTGTTGTGAATGTCGGTGGAGAGGAGGCGTTGAGGAGGAGAGCGGGTCCGGAGGAATCGCCTGCGCAACGGCACACGAGGCGTATGTACGCCAGGCAGGAGGAAGCATGGCGCCCCCTGAACAAACAGCGCGTGGCCTCTTTTATCCAATTGTTCATCCTGTGTTTCGTCGAAGTGGAAAATGGGTTGCCTCTTCAACCAATTACCTACAAACTGCTCAAGAAGACCTTGGTGAAACGTGTGGTTCCCTGGATCTACCGCCGCCTGGCCTTCACCATGGACGAGGCCTATTGGCCCATCTCCATGGAACAGTTTAAACAAGTGGACCAGTACTTGGCCACCCATTTCCCTACAACGCAGCGAGACCACCCTTGGGAGACCGTTAGTTATTTTTTTAAAGAAGTACTGAAACGAAGGGAGGAGTTGCAAAGATTAGAGGACATGGAGAAGGAAGTTATGGAGGCCGTGCGCCGCTGCTTAGAACAATGAACATTTGAACACTTTGAACATTTTATTCATGTTGAGTTTTTTTATTGTGAGTCAAGGCTACTGTGAGTCAAGAGACATTATTTATGATCAATGTGCAAACTCAGTGTTGTGAACTTTTTAATTTTCATTAATTAAAAAAGAGTTGATGTTTTTACAAATGGTTGTCCGTGTCCGTCTCTTGCCACGCGGGTTGGGTGTTCCTAGGTACCAAAATAAAAGAATTGAAAAAGAAAGCTATGTACAGATTGAAATATAAAAGAATTGAAAAAGAAAGCTATGTACAGATTGAAAAATAAAAGAATTGAAAAAGAAAGCTATGTACAGATTGAAAAATAAAAGAATTGAAAAAGAAAGCTATGTACAGATTGAAAAAATAAAAACTAAGAAAGAAAGCTATGTACAATTCAAAAAGTAAAAACTAAAAAATTACAAATGAAAGTCTTCGAGCTCCAGGCGTAATTGATCAATGTTCTTGGGTAGACAGAACGTGCGATTGAATAAGACTTGAATTTCTTCTCGGGTTGAACTGTCCACATCGCGGGATCCCACGATAGCACTGCTTTGATGAAGGGTGGGCTTTTTGGGACCCCAAGGGACAAATTGACTGCCCGTGACCAGGGTGGCGGCATTCTCGTTGACTTGGTAGTAATAGTCCGAGCGGTACCACGATTGACTGGGGATGTCAAAGAGGTAGACGGGTTTGCCTTGATCCATGGCCAATTGCACAGTCCAACCTGTGCCTCCTTTCACGCGTTTTTTATCCTGTTCCAAGATGCCAAAAGCATAGAGGGTATGCGCTTTTTTGGCAATTTGATAATTGCGTTGCAACAATTGCAGGGTGTAAAAATGACTGGGCATCCGTTTCCCTAGTTTCTCAGCCGCCTGGTGAAGATGTGGGTTGGCTAGCATGAGGACTTCCACGGTGGACGGTGTGATGAAGGTGGCTCGAGGATGGTTAGGGGGGACCAGGACTTCCACTTGCATCCCAAACTGTTTGGCTATTTGTTCGACGAGTTCATCGGTGCCTTTGGCTCCCCCGGTGTACACCACATGTCCATGGCCAATTTGGAGTTCCAAGGCATCGACATCGTGTTCTCCGATCATGTCGATGTCGGGGGGTATGCTTTGAAATGAAGACTCAGGGACCAAGGGAGCTCCTTAAATAGGGACAACTGACCAATGGGAACACGAGAGGACTAACTATGAATAGGAAAAAGCTGACCAATGGGAACACGAGAGCTCCTTATAGGGTCATGACAAGCTGACCAATGAGAGCCAATGGTCATGGGTATAAAAAGGCCTGGGCGGTAGGGGGTGAAAAAACAACCTTGAGCACGATGTCCGTTGATGTGTCTCCAGGGCGTTATCCCGGTCGGAAGAGAAAATCGTCCCAAAGCGTACACCCTGCGGGGAAGAAGAAGAAGAAGGAGAAAGAGAATGTGGTGGCGCCCGAGGACTGCGATCCTGTGGTGCGCGAGCTGGTGGAAGACACCCGAGCCGCGGTGGAAGACATGATGAAAGAATTGAATGACATGGTGGAGCAATCTACACCACCTCAATTCACATTGACGACCGTGTATGACAATGCGGAGGACAATGAAAGAAAGTCATTCCCCCCTTCGGTGGACTATATGGTATGTCCTTGCCATGACGTGCGTTTGGAGGCACGAGAATCTCAAAAGGGATGGAAGTATGTGAAATGTCCCATCAACCGTGTTTGCTGTTTTGTGGGCAAGATCAAGCTCTGGAGTATATGAAAGCAGTGTATAGTCAACCTCATCCAGAAGTGTTAAACATGTGGTGTTGTTTGCAATGCTTTTGCCGTGAACCCGCCACGCTTCAACAGAGTCATTCCACCCAGAACCCCGATCGATTGTATGTGACCTGTTCCAAGAAAAAGTGTCACTTCTTCCGGTGGGCTGATCAACCGTTGGGTCCCAAGTACTGGAGTTGGTTTCATGACCATCCCCCCAAAAAAGCCGATCCACTCGCCGAACCGCCTTTACCCAGCCGTGATGCTCAAGGGTATCCCAAACGTGGAGTGGACATCCCAGGACCGCCACCTCGAGTCAGAAGGAAAGAGGACGTGGATCGGCCCCTGACAGACTATGAGAAACAATTGTTGCGAGAAATTCAAGATCTCAAGAACCGTCAAGAAATGATGGTAGCTCCAGCTCCACCGCCCCCTAAGTACAGTGACGGTGTCGAGAACTGGCAGAAAGGTCTAGAGACGATCACCTGTGGACGTCTGGGCCTCTTTTAACAAAAAATGTGTAAAGGAGAACGAATAAAATTTTTTATCAGTGTGACCATGGAGTCTGTGTGGATGTGTTATGCGTGGGAGGGTCTCTTGTCTCTGGTGCAATGGCAATGCCATCAAACCCTTTGCCAAGTCTTATATGACCGCCAACCCGGCGAACCCATCCCCATTCCTCCTTGTCCTGAGGACACGCATCCTCTCCACGTCTTTGAAGAAACCCACGTGGACCGCAACCTGTATCGATGGGTGGTGTTTGTCTTATGGTTAAAAGCCCACCCGAACGCATGGCGATGGTGTCGAATCATTCAAAAGGCGCATCCCGACACTGTACCCACCATACCGACCTTATGGGATGAATGCCAGAAAGTATGGCCCCTCGAAAGAAAAACGATGTCTCACAACAATGGTTGAGTCGTTAC
>Ga0126336_10002419_pt1 | contig 10582 bp, 6 predicted proteins | sample SidCmetagenome_FD_92530 | JGI IMG/M metagenome (GOLD analysis project Ga0126336, IMG submission 92530) | Coral microbial communities from El Islote,Puerto Morelos, Mexico - Siderastrea C C metagenome | ecosystem: Host-associated > Invertebrates > Cnidaria > Coral | place: El Islote,Puerto...
ACACCTGCTCCTGTGTAAGAATACCCAGTCAGGGGAAGAATGTAAAGGCAAGATGACGAGGTGTACTCCAGGAATGGTAAGAATCTCGCTGCATTTTCGCGGAATGGTGTTTTTGAGACACGTTTTCACGTGGTGTTCAGAAAAATAACCTCGGTGTACAAAAGATATAATTTGTCTCGACAACAGACGAAGGTTTTGCAGAAGTCTGAAACTTACTTTTGCAACAAAACTCTTATTGAAGGTGAAAAACTTCGCGGTGTCAAAATTTTTAAAAAGTCCGCCATTGTTGCTATGGTTTTGTATTGTGGTCCCCAGTTTTCCTTGGCTCGCGCTTTTGACATGCGCAGTTGTTATTCAGCTCTGTCCAAAATACCCGAAATCGATGGAATCAAGGAATGACTAGGGAAGCCATCTTCATGCTCAACATCATCATCATCATTTTCATCATCATCATCACCATCATCATCATCATCATCATCATCATCATCATCATCATCATCATCATCATCATCATCATTTTTTAGCTTTCGCCAACTTTTCTGTTAATAATTATCTTTTGTTTTGGGTTTAAGAATTCGTCCAAGCGAAGACCATGTAACACGAAATTATGACCTAAGGCAGACTAAAGAAGGGAGTTCTGAGGAATTCGTTAAACATGCTCACACTGTAATATTTGTGGTAAAAGCAAATGATCCTCGACTGAAGGATAGCAAATACAAAAAGACACTGGAGAAGATCAGAGAGCACATTAGAGAATTCGGTAGGTGTCGTGCCCAGCCCCAACAGTAAAGTATATCGTTTGGTTCCTGTTCAAGGTGGGGTTACTTCCTGCAATGCAGATAGTTTTAAAAGTCACTTCTGGCCAGTTGCAATGATCGCAAATAACAAAATGAACCAATCACAACCAGGAGCAAAATAATGCAACCAATGCCAAGCGCGGGAAAACATCCAACCGGAACCAAACGTGTGAAAACAAGCTATTACAGAAATTAAACATCACGTTTATGACAAACGCGAACGGCAAAAATACCACGTGATCGTGAGTTTTCCGCCATTTTTCGCGTTTGCCGTTTGCCTTTTTCAACGTAAAGAGGCCTGTTCTCGCGTTCGTCAACAACGCGAGTATTTCTTTAAAGTTTTTGATTCGTTCTGCTACAATTATCAGCCTGTGCTTAAGCCCAGTGATGTTTTATTTATTTTTCCACGCAAACTGACCGGTTTATAATTACTGTCAGTGTTTACACAAAAGGGGAGAAAAAAGTGCGAGAAAGCGAGGTGATGTTTGGTTGTCACCTTCGCAAAGGCTATCATCTGTTTTATGAAAAAGACGCTCAAATTATGCAGTACGTCAAAACATCCCAAGGAAACCACATTCAACCGGTAACTAATATTTTAGTTAAAAGCTAGAAAGCTGCTTTTCTGTGTATCGTGGCTTTTAATGAATTTACACGAAGCTTTAGGAGAAATGGCCCATTTTAAAACGGCAGATGGCAAGTGGCAGTTTGACTTTTGCCGTTTACCGTAAACGTGATGCTTAATCTCTCTATTCTTGTAAAGCGCGGCAAACGCACAACCAATGCCAAGCACGGAAGTGTAATAAATAATTTAAAACCACCTTAGGTCCCAGTTAAGTTTCCTTATCCACCAATTCATTTGTTCTTTAAATATTTACAGCTTTAAAGGGTTTCAAGGGAGCAGATTTGATAGCACTGCCGTGCTATTTGGTAAGGCGCATAAGAGCACGGCGTGTCTACTGGGTAGACCGGGCTTAGGAACGCTTTGAATTCTCTCTACAGGTTATGCCCCTGTTACTGTTATTACCCACCTGGACATGCTGAAAAAGGAGGGGGACAAAGAGAAAACTTTTGACATGGCGTCTCAGGCGATTGGCAGTACCAGTGATACAATCTTCTTCATTGCCAATTACACGCACGAAAGTAACGAGAAGTCTTTTGTCGTGGAGCGAACGGCTCTGGACATCTTGGATTTTGCTCTGCTGTCTGCCGAAGGGTTCATACAAATTAAAAAGCAGCGAGAGAAAAATCAGTTGCAAGGAGAAGTTGCTGCAGGAGGTGAGATGAGAATGATTGCCGACGAAAGTTGGCGAGATTTAAACCCACCAAAAACACAGAACACGAAGGGGACAACCTGTTTTTCTTTGTTCGTGTCTGTGCTCGGGAGAGTGGCCATTTTGAATAATTTGGATGCGGTCATTTTTCCCTCGTGGTTAGCGACCAAGAGATTATGAAACCACATTGCCGCGATTTTGTGGATATTTCCGGAAGCAATCGTGTAGATTCGGTGTTGTTCGTATGATGTTCGGTATTCCCAAGAGAATAACTTTGCTGTGGTTTTAGGCCTTGTCGGGTTATTTTCCTTATTTTTAGGATTCCGAACTTCCTGCTGTTAGAATAATTACTCGTGTCGTTTATCATGAATGATTTCATGCCAAGAAGCACTCAATACGTTGCAGTAAAATTTAAGAGAAATAGCGTTAGATCACAGCGAACAGCGATGTGTTCTTACGATATTTTTGTCAGAAGCATTTCAGGAGCCAGTCGAAGAGAACACTCGATTTCCAGTTTTGATTACACAATGATCTTGTATGATGCAATGTTTGATTTTGCTGATATGACTGAAAAAAGAATTCTGTGTTGAATTGAACATTAAATTCACCTTTCGAGTCTTCTGTCCATCGGCGATTGTTCTTCAAGAGATACATAAAAAGGATTGTTTTAACAAAAGAAAACAGAAAACACGAGTGGAATATAAATTTGCACTATTAAGCCCGGCCGGAGATCAGAGAAGGCATTCAAATATTCTACTTTGATGTCGATAATGTTGAGAGTGGTGATCGACAATTATCCTTAGAAGAGTGACATTTATGGAAATTGGTGTGCTAAAGGTAGTGTCCGTGATATCAAGAAGTATACACATTCAAAACAGTCACCTTAGAGTGCTCAACGTAAGTCGCTTCACTCACCCTGTTAAAAACAGTACAGTATAACTATATTTAATTCTTGATCCCGTGATTGCTTTTGTTAAATGTTTATATTCCGGCCTTTTTCAAGTTTATTTTATTTCAAAAATGATTTTTTTTAATGTTGAATGAGTAAAGATAACATAATTTTCAGAAGTACTGCAAAGCAAATCATGAGTTAATATTTTCGTGTACGCGATCACGTACAGAATTTCATCCTGGTAGCCGGACTGAAATTTTCCACATGAACAAACGACAAAATTCGTCCTGCTAACAGGGCAGGCCCGGTTACCGGGCTCATATGAAGAGGCCTTTAGTTAATTATATTCACGTTTTAGATTGTTTGCGTGAGATTACGTTTATTAAATATGCTTACCTTTGCATGACCTGGATATAAAGCGTTGCTGCTATTTTGTTGTTACCACAACAAATACATGTAATGTATCGTGCTTTGCAAGCATTGTTGTGTAATGTTTGCTACACCTGCAACTTATTAGTTTTCGAACAGTTAAGTTTAAAATTAAGTTCTTTAACTTATTTAAAAATAGGTTTTGAGAAAGGCGCCGTTAACTGTACGAAAACTGGCACAGTTCGTGGAAATGTATGCAAAGATTTTTCCTGCTAAGGGAGCGGTCATTACTTAGAGCAGGGGAGGGCTGGATGATTTTTTAAACCCCAAACAGCACAAGTCTATAACCCCTCCTTTAGCAGAGAGTAACTTTCTGTGACACCTTCGTGAAGTGGCTGAAAAAAATTCATAACCCCATTATTTTTTATTCAAGGGCCTCTCTCAAACTTAGTAAACAACCTGAAGATCAGGACAAAGTCCAAATTAGTTATATGCTTTTCAGATGTATAAGAAATCCCTCACTTTAAAAGCAAACACTGGAACATTTCAAATGTCAACTGATGCAAGCCAAAAAAAGTTTCTTGTAGCCTTAAAATATCATTCACAGAGCATTATCAGTCATCTGAGTGTCATTCTCACTTGCTTGGCTTTCCTCGTCCTCTTGTGAACTGCTATCAATGTGCATTGGTTTGCTTCTTTCTTTCATAATATTTACAATAGGCAGGACAAAGGATGAAGTTACTCTGTCAAATACATTCCTTTCCCATATAAACTCAAGTATTTCTATCTCTCTGTTTCCTAATTTGCCCAGTTCAAGTCTATTCAATTCTTTTTCTTGAGATTTGGATGAAACGGCAGAGTCGGGAAACAGTGAGATAGAGGAGAATGAAGATCAACCAGAACTATTTGATCAGGTTATTCTTAGCTCTGAAAGACTCGCCACCATGTGGCAAAGCCGATTCCTAGTGCGAAACTAGAACAATAAGGCCGTATTCCTTGGAATGAATAAAGTGTTCATTGATTTCTAGTAACCCCTCCCTTTTTCTCTGTGGATATTCCATAACCCCTCCTCCAGCACTTACCAAAAATCCATAACCCCTCCCTAATATCATCCACCCCATCCCCTGCTCTAAATAATCACCGCTCCCTAAAATCAAAATAACTAAAATACAGCAGGCTACATTGTGAAAAAGTCAACCGTCAAAGCTACTTCCCCTATTGAGACTCTCTTAGACAACTCCTCAGTCTGTATTATATGTGAGCAATTACCTTCTCTTTCTTGATTGTAAAGGCAAACACGGAATCACGAGCAAAAAGTTAGTGAAAGATCTAAGCTACGAAGCTCATCAGAGAATGGACATGCTTCTTCTACCATCAATTCCAGGCAGAGATTGGAAGACACTTGCAGACAAGATGGGCTATTCTAACCAAGAAATATTGTTTTTTGAATCTCAAAAACAGCCAGTAATGGAACTGATAAGCGACTTTGAAAGCAAAGAAAAGACAGTCTCAGAACTAATATCCTTACTGAAGGAGATGGAACGAGACGATTTGATAAGAGACCTTGAAAATCACATAGGTAAGCGTAGAAAGGTCATAGTATACATCGCCTTTCACAACTCACTTCCTTTGAATGTCTTGAATATTCTGGAAATAGGGTACATTTAGTGGGTAGAAATTTGAAAATCTTACCTAGATTTGCATTTACCGTAACACCCATAACACGACGCTCTTTTCCAGATGACTGCTGACCAATGTATCGGGAATTATTATGCACATTCGGAACTTGTATTTTACTGCTAAATAAGCCTTTTGTCTCCCAGTGTTTTGCATGCCTTTTGTAAGCCTTCTAAAATTAAGTTATTGAAAATTGGAGAATTTGCCAAATCTTCTAACCACTTTCACAAACTAACTTGGAGGCGTTTTCATAGGCTAATTAAAAATCGAGGTGACACTTTATGATTGTGAAACTAAAATAAATCTCTCTCACAAACTTTTCATCACGCGAAAACAAACTTAAATGTCAAAAATGCATTATGCCAAACGATAGGCAAGACATTTTATAGAAGTGAGGACGATCACTTTCTTGAATAATTGCTTCGCCTTTTGAGGAAACTGAAAAAAGTGAAGTTTGCTCTGATTGACTGCCTGTTGAAAGAAGATTCAGGAACTAGCAAGGGGAGTAGAGAATTAATCCACGACCAATACATCATTTATTTTTAGGAGGCATGGCTCTTGGAATGGAAAATGGAGCAATCCCAGATGAAAGCATAACCGCTTCCTCCTCCACAGGCCCCGTGCCGCCACATTTTGCCCGGCTGAACGGGTTGCTTGCCTGGTGTACAGGAAAAGCCGAAGATTGCTACTTACAGGTGAGATTAATTGGAGTATATAGGGCCTGTACATGGCGGGGAGCACTTAAGATAAATTGTAGATCTAATCCTGTAGAGCTCTTTGAAGATATGCGCTTAGTAGGTATAGAGATTTGAAAAGCGAGACATTTTCTTGTGTTTAGACATCTCGTGACATAGTCTGTGACATAGTCTGATATTGTGTGACATTGTTGCGTGCACCAAGTTCCACCGCCGTCAAACGTCTGAGGCAGTTTTTTTCGTTTTGATTCGTAAGATTTATTCACGATGCAGTCGAAACATGAGCAAGGATGGATAAAATAGTGGGCGAGTGTTAAAAATATTTTCATTTGTCTCAAATAAACGAATTTCTTTGCTATTTAAGAGTAGTTCTCTGAGAAAGTGTAACAAAGTTGGAAATGAAAAATTTTGACTCCTTTCATTTTTTGTGTGAAGTTAGGTTTCCTGGGGGGATGAACGAAAACAGCCATAAAAGGGTCAGCAGATGTCTCGTTGCCATGGTAACCGCAATCAATCATGCTAGCCTCAATGTCGTATTTTGAGCAAACATTTTACCCTTAAGAAGCAAAAATAAACTGGTCTGGCTCTCGGGTGAATGTAAACCAATTAAAACAAAAATTCCCTAGGGAGAAGCGCAATTCCTCTAGTTTATAAAACTTGATTTTAAAGTATTTTGACTTTTGTAAACGTGGAAAAAGCGACTCTCAGCCAAAACAAGCACAACTGTTTTCGCAATTTCTTCCAAAGTGTTCTTTTCCCAGGAACCTAATTAGCACCACAGTTTACATGGATACTAAAGATTCTAAATATCATAAAATCTTTTTGGGGAAAATTATATTATTGGTCATGACCGTTGAACATATTTAAGGAAAATTTGAATGAATGTCAAAATTGGCCATTTTTAGGCTCCATTGTTTCGTCCAGAAAAGCTTTGAATAAGCCTTTCTAGCTTCAAAGGTATTCTTTACAATCTTTTCTGTAAACCTACTTTGATTTATAAGGTTTTCGTTACACGAGTTTGGATGAAATAGGAATTGATACAAAGCCTACCTTTTCTTGTTTTCTTGACAAAATATAGCGCAGCATCTTTCATTCAGGTTAGATCTAACAGTGTGCCCGATCCCACATCCACTTATCGGGGATTTAAACCACAGATGATTGCGCATTTGTCCGCAGATTCTTGATAAAGGACCATTGAGCAGATCAAAGCACAATGATCATAATTGTGGTTTCCGCCGTCGAAGAACTGAAAATCGTCAATAAAATCCATCCAGGAAGCTAAATTGTAGCCTGCGTTGCAGCCGGCCCACGCGTTGTCGAAACCGTTGTTGCAGGCGGTGTAGAGTGTCTGCGACGCAGGCTACTAAATTGTCGAATCACGAATACCATAGTCGGCAACCGCATGCCTGTCACGTGTCTGGCCCGGGGAACGGGGAATGGGGAATGGGGAATGGGGAATGGGGAATGGGGAATGGGGAATGGGGAATGGGGAATCTCTAAAACAGGGAATTTCTAAAACGGGACGTTTCTAAAATAGGGAATCTCTAAAATGAAATATTGAATCTCTAAAATGGGGAATCTCTAAAATAGGGAATCTCTGAAATGGGGAATCTCTAAAATAAGGAATCTCTAAAATGGGGAATCTCTAAAACGGGGAAACTCTAAAATAAGGAATCTCTAAAATGGGGAATCTCTATGGGGAGTCTCTGAAATGGCAAACCTTCAAATCATATATAGCATCGGTTAGAAGCTCAGCTCAGCGGGGTAAAAAGGCCAAGGTCGCGCACTACGGATCACTTTATAGGTTTCTGCTAGTTTCATGGCTATAAGGCTAGCTGTCGATGCACAGTACGATCGGATCTCAGACGTCCGTTGAGAAGGATATCTTTAGCTCCCTTCACGGACCATTGATTTCACTCCGCGGTTTGAAAAAAACGACCACGTGATCACAAGTTTATGGACAGCAACATTGGCAATGCTCAACTTTTGATGAATGAATTTTTACTCGCCGTCACATTTCTTGACCTCAGATAACACTTTTCCTGAATTTTTCCTCAAGGCTATGTTTACAACTAATATAGGGCGACCTTTTATTTCAAGAACGGCTTTATTTGAGAGTATTTATGATGAATGCAAGCTGAAATTCATTCAGCTCGTAACCCCCCCCCCCCAAAAAAAAGACTTCTGAGCATCTGTAAGGCTTTATATATATATGCACGTGAAAAACGTATTTACTGTAATTGCCAGAGTCTGTTTGGCTTACTTGAGCAGATCGCCTCATTCGGTTACTCGAAGCGTTCAGCATGAGGTAACTTCCCAAATCAAGTTCAGATCTTTAAGCAGCGCTTCTATTAATTTGTACAGAAACTGTAATTTGATTAACTGCGAACACGGAATCGAATGGAACGAAACAAAACGAAAACGGAATAAAACGAAACAAAGCGGACAGACGAAAAAGAAACAGACATTAATTTCACGTACGTAGCCTGCGTACATACACAAATAGCTTATATCGTTCTGTAAGGTTTGATAGTTTTTATTACCCTGGGGTGCTTCACTGTATAACGCGAAGCTTTGAGATTTGCCTTTACGTTTGAGCCCCCAAAACTGATATTTTGACTGAATTCAGTTATTATCGATTTTCTTGAAAATAAATCGATATTCAACCAAACGAACTATGCTGTGGTATATTCCAAATTCAGGCCTTCCTAACACAAGAATATGAGCGGAATTGATCTTTACGCTGTTGCCACAATAGCCGTTTTATGCTAGAGACGTTAAAAACGTCTAGACGTATTTAACGTCTTAGATGTAATGTCGTCTGGTAAAAAAACGGGACGTATTAAAGTAGACGACCAAATAGAAGAAAAATAAGATTTTCTAAGAAAAAGACTGGGTCCCATTCTCGGAAGACACTAGACACGGCTAAACTCGGCGAAGTGTGCAAAAAACAAATTCACCTGCACGTAAATTTGGCGGGGACTTTGCTTGCTTCGCAGCTTCTGAAATCTTGTTCTCAACGTCTTCGAGAACAAGACTGAAGACATGGAAACGCAAATGTTTTTAAAGGCTAAATCAGTCCAGGAAGCAAGTTTTGGAAGAAGCGCTTGGCTTGTGCGTCGTGGTCAACAAGAGAGAAAGGAAGGAAAGCCAGTGGAGATGAACAGAGGGATTTTTCGTGGTGGAGAAACGGCTACCTAAATTCGGACGATAAAGCACTTTAGGGCTAAGTTCGTCCCAGTTAAGGGCGTCTCGTTTTTATACTGGACGACTTTAACGTCTAAGACGTTAAAGTCGTCTGTTTAGTGCGACGTTTAGTCGCACTTAAACAGAAGACGTTAATTTGAGAATGTTAGTTCAAGAAACAGTTAGAACCACCTGGTACAGTGTTACAAATAGGATCACTGAAAAGGCCTGCTCAGTAGATTTCCAGCTATGAATTAATGAATAATTAATGGTGTCACTACGTTCACGGATTTTAAGTTGGATCAAGCGTTTCCTGCACAGTCAATAGTGCTACAGGAAAGCCCGTGTGCAAACAGTCTATAGCTTGCGCAAATGATGTCTGTAATGCAGAAAATTAAGATTTAGGGTCCATGCATAGTTTACGTTTAATTTATCGAACTATGGATACACGTTAAGAGAAGAGAGAACACTGGAGAAGCAGATGTAAAGCAGAAGAGTTGCCGAGGCTTTTTCTGTGTCTGTAATATCCCGATTGTTTGAGTCAAATGTGTTTTCCCTCATATTTACAACCAATTTGTTTGTTTTTTCTTGCGGCAGGTTGACTTAGGAAGTCTCCACTTGCTGTGTGCTGTTGCAACTCAGGGTAACCCTGAAGGCAATGGAGACTATGTGAAGCAATATAAACTTCAGCACTCCTCAGATGGGGTTACCTGGACAGTATATAAAGAGAATGGAAACAGTGTAAGCTAATGTGATGTGGGTGATACTACGGTTTGACCATTTTTGAGGCTCGGACACAAGTCACAACATTAAGTACAATTTTGCGCATAGTCAAATTGCAGCGCGCATACAGCCCTGAGTTTTTTGTGCCCAAAGCAAACAAGGCAGCTAATTGTGTAAAAGCTTCTAGGGTACAAAAAGACTCATGCCGGATAAAATATGAAAGTAGTTGATTTCACTTGATCCTACGTCGCTCGATACAAGTAAAGTAGAAGCAACAAACTTTGCCCTCGAGTAGATGCATGTTAAAATCTTGCTTCTAATTGTCCTCTCACATGCATGTGTTCCGTTTAATGCAAGTGCACACAGGTATTGTCGTACTCGTTTGACCGTTTTCAAGTCGTCTTTTATCGTTCGTCTTTCGACGCAAGTCGTCATATATTACACAAATTCCTTTTGTTATTAAGCATTAAGGTATGGCCGAGTAAAAGATGGTTTGTTTTAAGGACTTTGTAACGTAATAATCTGTACTTGCAAGCCGACTTTGCAGTCCGTTTGACTCAGAAGTCTGTCACTCGTAAGTTTAAATTTACAAACTTGTCTACTCGCGATTCTGCCTGACTTTGTGTGGAATGTTCGGAGCTGTGTAACCGCTCCTCCAGTAGTTTTCTGGTAGTTCAGTTGGGATGAAGCACGTTGTCAGTCGCTGGAAGTTGCGTTCTCGAGTTTTGGGCTGGTTTATTGGCTCTAGAATATTACACTGGCGACGAGGTACAGTCAAAACCATGGCATTGATCGAGAAAATCGAGAAACACAACGAGAACGACAGCTGGATTGAGTACACCGAACGGTTCGAGCAGTATTTCGCGGCGAATGAGATTACGGACAACAACAAGAAACGGGCGGTTCTGCTCAGTGTATGTGGAGCGAAAACTTACAAACTCATCAGGAATTTGGTTAATCCAAGGAAGCCTA
>Ga0126336_10002420_pt1 | contig 10580 bp, 8 predicted proteins | sample SidCmetagenome_FD_92530 | JGI IMG/M metagenome (GOLD analysis project Ga0126336, IMG submission 92530) | Coral microbial communities from El Islote,Puerto Morelos, Mexico - Siderastrea C C metagenome | ecosystem: Host-associated > Invertebrates > Cnidaria > Coral | place: El Islote,Puerto...
AAATTAAAAGTATCTTAAACCATACAATGTTAACTAGTTACTACCGAATTTCTTTTTGTTTCTGACATTCTGGGACTTTTTGGCTGAACACAGGAATTTTCAGCAAAAATGAAACAAAAATAGCATATGAAAAAAACATTCCGCCAAATTAAGCATATTTCTGTTTAAAAAACGTATTTTGGAAAAACACAAAATGTTTTGGAAGGCGTTGAACGATTAAATAGTGCTTGACACAATATCAAGATTGCTTCCCACAAGATTAAGTTTACTGAAGCTGAGCTTACTACAAGGGTTACTACACCCACGTTACACGGTTGCGCCCGTTTGCATGATTGAAGTCGACTATCCCTGAACAGAAAGAGAGATTGCTTGTAGTGTACAACAAGCGCTGCGGTTTTCACAGAATTTCTTTCTCCAGAATTTTCTTCGCAAGAATATTAAAAAATCCAACTCACTTTCTTAACATAACCTCTCATCGTGCTCCTGTGGCAGTTTCTGTCTTCTCGTCTCTCTCTTGGCTGCGATTATCCCGCCAATTACGGCACCCAATGCTAAAGTCTGCCAAAATTCGTCGGTGAAAAACATTTTTTTTAAAGACTGCTTAGCTAGATAAAGCCCAATGGTCTTCTGTACACTGTGCGCTGTTTAAAAAGATGTTATGACTGAACTATGCATGCTGTCGTCACGTTTATGAATTGAAGTACTTTCTGAACTGCCCACAAAATGGCAATTTTAAATCCGATTGGTGAACCCTTCGTCGTATAAAACGACGTCGAGGTTGAACACCTGACACTTCCGTCCTCCCTCCGATCCTGATCCCTTAAGAATTTAAAATGTGCAAGCTTTGACTCTTTAAGTGAAAAAGACAAAATTATTTTTCTTTTTTAATAATGTTGATACTTACATTCGTAAGAAATTAGGCTATTTTGTTTATAAAGCTTTACAATTGAGAAATTTGAATACCAATAGACAAGTTTACAACATAGCACGGCAACCGATTAAACGAACATATTTAATAAGAAAATCTGGGCAACCAATACACCGCATCGGTGCTTTGAAAGACGTAAACGTTCCAGAATACATATATCATGCTTCCAAAAACAACATTCGGAACGACCATGAACCTGGCAAACAATGTACAAAGCGCCGATACAAACGCGACAATTTATTTAAAAAACAAATCGGCGCTCTGTAAAAAGAAAGGGACGAAGTTTAACTTGGTATGTACCCAAACATACTAGATCATGTAGTTTTCGCTCGTTTGATTAGAATCACTTTGTCGTTCTCGACGTTCTGAGATGTGACAGAAATAAAAATTCTCTACTTACGGGGGAGAAAAAGTTCCGCATTCATTACTATGATTGCAAGCACGCTCTGAATATTTTTAAAAATCTTCATAATGCAAATAAGTTGGCTCTCGTTTTTATAATTGACATGTGTCACCACCACATCTATTGTTTTCAGGTCCGAGAAGTAGGGGAATCCCCTGATTAAGATTCCGTGTCACGGTATTTACCGAGTGACAGTCGTCAAACGTGTGGGATAGGGCCGTGGCCATTACAGCTACATGACGAAAATGCTCAAAATAATCTCGTTTTATTGCTGTGGATTTGTGGATCATGTAACCACATCTTCAGTAGACCATCTATGTTGATACAAATTCACAGCATAGCAGAAAGAAAAGGGCTGCAAAACGCATCGAAGCACGCAGAGAAATAAGCAGGAAGCCGGCTGCAACTGGTGTTGTAACTCATTGGGGGTTTTTGTAGTTTCAAGAGGTCGCGCGCGGCGAAGATAAAATAACTGCGTAATATGGATAATAATTGACAACAGTCCAAGTAAAGAGGTTTTGTCGCAGCAACGATTGCAGTCTCACCAGTTTGTGGTCAGTGGTATTTAAAAGCTATAAATAAGTCTCTATCCATAGCATACACATAAGCCTTGACTTTCTAGAGCAGCTTGAACAAAGATCAGTTACGATTCTAATAACAATCATCTTACTATTAAAACTGCAGCTTAATTCTTAGATGGTCCCGTCTAGTTACCATCTGACAATCAGGCTATGGAAACTGCTGATACTCTTCAATGATTCAAAGGCTCAAAGGACGCGGCAAACTAAATCAAACATACGTCTTCAGGAGTGAAATGCTGCGAAAAAAACAAAAACAAAAACAACGTGGAAAACAAGTTAAAAGGGACATTTTGTTTCGAGGGACAAATTCAATGTTTTCGTCACTATTCGCTTACGTAGTTGGCAGTGTTTTTGCGCAGTACGGTGAGAGAATTTCGCACAACCAAGCAGCGGAAACGAAGAGGAGAGGCATCCCCTCCTATTTCCCCCTTTCTGTTTATCAAGGTTCTTGACAGACGCAAGTGCATCAGAAAAGAGTTTTAAGCCGTAACATCCAGAGAGTTACCGAACATGTCACGACGTAGCAAGTTACACATATTATAAACGGATGAAAATTTCTAAAGAAACCACGGGAACCGGGAACCATACAATGAGCCCACGTTTCCAATATTAATACATTAATAATATTGACATAAATTGGAAAGACGTTTATTCTCCTTAGAAGGCAAAACTTTACCCCAAATAGCAAGTAAGTTAATGATAACGATTTTCCGTCAATTTTTTTAAGCTTTGACTACCTCTGGCGAAACATTATTTCGGTTGTAAGTTCCCAATGTTTCTTCTCGCTCCCGCCCCTTGACATCTTAAAAGTTAGGCTCAGTTGACAGAAAGAACGGTGTAGTCGCAACATAATAAACAATCCAAGTTCTGCATATATGCATTTAAATGACCGATGATTGGTCGGCTTGCAACGTTTACCTTTACCAGGTTCAAGTGATTTGGTTCTCGCAATCAACTGACGTTACAAAACTGACATCTACGACTTTCAGTTTCCGAGAATTGTATCAGCATGATCAGGGGATTCTACAAACTACTAGATGATCCTGTCGATCGGATTGCGCGATGGATTACGTTGTCGGCACCAGAACGAGGTTACCCAGACGCGAGGCTCCCAGTTTATTTGCGGAAAAAGGAACGTAAAACCATCAAAAGCCACAATACAGCTGCAGAGCAATGTCTTATAATTAAAAAGCTGAGTTGCATTTTAAAACGCTGAGTTACATTTTTAAAAGGTCTGTTATACGACGGTGTCCCCTTGTAGTAACATACATTTTAACATCGCTTACACCTCCTTAGGTAAGTATTCATCTGTCATAGTTGCAGGCTATTGTTTTGGGTGGCAACGAATTAGATGTCTTCAGCCGCCGTAAAAGTTGTCAATTGATCTGGAAAACAAAATCAGACCTCAAATCAGAAAGAAAAATATTCATAAGAGGAGTATAAAGCAGGCGCGTTAAAACTCAAAATCACGGCAGCAGCCAGTAAAACAAATAACAAATGCCAACATTTTTTTTAAACTGTTGTTTGCAGTCAAATTTTAAGACTCAAAAACACTCACTTTGTTAACAAAATCTCTCATCATGTTCTTGGGGATAATTCTGAGATTCTTCATACTGTATGTCTGCTTCTCTAGCCTCCTCTTCTCGAATAGTCTTCACAGCATCTAAATAAAGCACTGTAATAACTCCACCAATGACACCACAAACAGTGGCCCAGAAAAATTCACGTGGAAACATATCTGCCAGTGTCCAATGTGCGAAAAGGAATTTTGCACCGAAAACGGGCCACAGCAACAGCGTGAAACAATGACCAGCCGGATTACACGAGACTGGAAAGATTTTTAGATTGACTGTGTGCGATTCCTGTGTATTTATAACTGGAGTATTGATGTGGCTTTATTTATAGACAGCGCTTATCCATCTGGCATACCTGTCTAATTCAAAGGCGTAAAGCGATTGGCTGTCGAGCAGTCATGACATGCGTCGAACAGTCATGCGCGCACACGCAACTACACTTAAAAGGTAGGTCAGCATAAAGTTTCGAATTACTGAAGCGCTACGCAAGCAGCTGACCATAACTAATCATGAATGAAGGTTTTGATTTCTTACCGCGTGTTGAGATACCGCTGCTAACAATGTTTTGAATTAGCCCATGTCTCTTTCATTGTCTCTATAGCTTTCGAATTTTTCCGCCGTGGCAGTTACTTTCAGTGTTGTTTTAGCAGGGAGTAAAAATTTCAGGTTCAATACAGTATAATCCCTTTTTGGGGAGTTATTTTAACTCCAGAACTGAACTCCAAAATAAAGTAACTCCACCATCAGGACTTAACTTTACTTTACTTAGGAGTTATTTTAACTCTTTGAAAGGTGTCCGCGCAAGCAAGGTATTTCCGAAAGCTCTGAAGTAAAAAGCAACCAAGCACAGACAAACGTGTACAAAATAAATACGGAAAGCTACGGTGAAGACTTTTGCCGTGATATTGCCATTGTAAAATAAGGGAAAAAAGTAATTTTTACTTCCGCAGAGCTAAGTACAATACCACAAAGATTCCCCCCCTTGCAAACAAAGACTTAAGGCTACAATTAAGGTTTTGAGGGTCGAATTTCTTTTAAAAAAAAACATCGTCCATAGCAAAATGTAAAGCCCACTACAATAGCTTCATTTTAAAAACAATTATTCCAAAATGATTTTTTTCTGACGAAGTTATCGATGATTTTTTTTTTTTTGTTGCGTGACTTTTGTGTTTATCCCGGAGGTGTCAAAAGCTGCCAACGCTCACTCCCCCAGGGGAGGCCATGGCCGGTCAAACTCTTAAGAACAAATTCGGAAACTCTTCACTAACAGACAGGAATCAAAGCGTAGGTTTCTCATCAGGGGAAAAAATTGTAGTCACCTTCCTCCCTACTTGATCAACCATGCACACCATGGGAATGAGGAACAGGGATGGCTCAGTGGTGAGAGCACTCTCCTCCCACCAATGTGGCCCGGGTTTGACTTCCGGTTCCGGTGTCATAAGTGGGTTGAGTTGAGTTTGTTGTTAGTTCTCGTCCTTGCTTCGAGGGTTTTTCTCCGGGTACTCCAATTTCCCTCCCTCCATCAAAACCAACATTTCCAAATTCCAATTCGACCTGGTCGTCAAGTGTTTACACATGAGCCCCTGGCTCGGGAGATTAGGCAACTACTCCCTACACAATGACGTTAAAATTGGATTTGATTGTTTTGTTTGTTTGTTTGTTTGTTTGTTTGTTTGTTTGTTTTGTTTTTTTTCGTGTTTTTTTTTTATTTGATGAGGAAAATGAACACTAAACATGAAATGCTTTGATGTTTAATCAAATTTTCCGAACAAGTAGTAGCATGGAGAATAGTGAGGAGAATATGGATGTTGATACTGGGGCTTAAAAGGTTAAAGCTGGGTTGAAGAATCATTTTATATTAGACTTTCAGTTTGTTTCCGTTACATTATTGCACTTTCACTGTCCGCGTAGCACTGGGTGTAGTATTTAAAAGGTTGGAGAATGCGCGGTGAGGTCATCTTCCAAACGTTTTGTTTCGGACTGGACAGAGCTCCTGCAAAAACTACGGTTTTCAAAGAACAACTGGGCGCTTAATCTTGTTTAATGAACAGAGCTTGAACAGTTGAAACACAACAGAGATACCGCCATCTCGTGTGAGAGATGTAAATAGTGAGCAAATAGTTACATTCTTGTGAGATTTTTTCAAAATGTATTTCTCGTTTGGGTGGAACGTCTTGGAACAATAATTAGATCAGAAAAGTCATATCAGTGCGATTATACGCATAAACACTGCGTGTTCAATCCATCATTGTGTATTTGACTGGAATACATAACAAACATAAGAGGATTATTCGTGCATATCAAATTGCTTGTCTTTATTTTTCCGTCGGTGCGTTCTGTTGTGTGATTTAGACCCCCAAAATTCCTTTGAAAACGAGGAATTACCATCTTGACAGTTATTCAATTTACACTTGTTAATTCGGTTATTATTTTTCTTTGCGAGAAAGTGAAATAAACGATATATTATATAATGTAACTTCGAATTTCAGTGTGCTGTCAGTTACGCAAATGAATACGGCACCACTAGTTCAAGGGTCAACTTTATATTCCCCTTTTGCGTTTCATTTTGTGACTGACTTTTTTTGGCCAAGGAAATCGCACTTAAGAATGATACATGTACATAGGACAGGGCCTTGTTTTAGCATCATCAAATTTTAATTACGAGTAGTACAGTATTACATATATATGTTTTAATTGTAGAGATTGAATTTGTTTCCTAGTTTTCTTTTATGTTTAAAGTTCTAAGAATAACCTCCATCGTTACCCTTTATGCTTTTTTTATATAGTTTTTATGATAAATGTATGTTATGTTATGCTGTGTTTAGCCTGCGAATACAGCTGTAAATTCGAGATAAAACAAAGTCATGTATGTATGTAAGTAAGTAACATTTTAAACTGCAAATAAACATTTTAGACCATCCCAGCTGGTAAGAGGCCGACCAGTTGACAATATACATAGCGAGACCTAGGATTTAAACACGGAGCCACAACGTTGCAAATCCATACAGTGGTCAGAGAAAAAGGCTTGACCAGGGACGTCTGCCCCAAACCACTTGGCCAGGCCGCCTCTATGAGTTGTTGGAGCCGCAAAAAAAGCGAAAATGAATAAAGATGATTGAAAAGAACTACAGTCAAAATGACCACCGACAATTTATAAGACCAAGAAAAACAACGTAATGACAGTTTAAACTATTTTAGATGAGTATTTGTCAATCACATTTACATTGCACTTAACACAACCTTGGATGCTTGGATGAAGATGGTTAACAAGAATTGAAATTAGTTCAGAGTGAGACAACGCAAGTGACGGGTCGACGGTTTACAAGCCCCAAATAACAAAAACATTAAGTTCAGTTGAAATTGTTTTAGATTAGTGTTTGTCCACGAATTGTCCTTTTCACTAAACGCGTGCCACTTTGTGAAAGTCGTTGTTGCCGGTAAAGACACGAAAGCGGATGCGGATTGTCAACAAGAACTGTACAGAATACGGAGTAATACCGGTTCATGTAAATAACGAACGACTGTAAAATGTCAGCAAAATACCAGCAAAACATATGTACTCGGGGTTACAATTACACAAAACGCGTTTTTGAGCGAATTTTATGCTAAAAATTACTATAAGGTGACCTTTGCGTTCCATTATAGAATAGATATCTCCTGTCTTTTGTAAGACTATAATTCTTAAATTCTCAATGATGAACATTAATAACACATCCTCTACGGTGGCATTCACACAATAGGACTGTTGATCAGGTGTAATGGCATGAAAGCACAGGCAAAACATAGAAAGCAAAAGAACCAAATTAGTGTTCTTTTGCTGAAACTTATGTGATCCTATGTGATCCTGCATGTTATGACGGTGATGGCACCTTGTTGCCACATACAAAGTAATGACAAAGTGTTATTTGAGGTGTGAAGGGTCAGGTTAAGGCGGTTCCTTTGGTAGATCACTATAGTCTCAGGATTAATACTTACAAAGATTCATGACTATTATTTTCAGGATAATTTACTATTGTTAATTTCGTGGACTGAACACTTTAAAGGCTAAAGCTTCTCACGATCTGGCTTGGGACACCACCTAATTCCCCAATACGAGAACTTTTCAAAATGTACAAAAGCTTACGAAACTGAAAAACTTAAGACACAAAAAGTAGATTCCTTACCTTCAGGTAGTTGTTGCGTCACTGGTGAAACCACTCTGTTATAACCCTGCCACCTCTTCACGGAAATCAATTCGCTTACATTTAAAAGCCTGAGGCTCACCACTGGCATTTTACGATATTACAAAATTCAATCAAGAAATGATGGACAATTTTCGAGCAGTTTTAAAATGAAGTTAACTGCACCCATGCTATTTGATGCATTTTCTGAAATAAGCTATTGCAGCTGGCAAACTTAATTCTAGATACAGGCAAACATTGCAATTTCTCACCTTCCAGTAGTTGCTGCGTCCTTCTTTGCAGTTCGTTGAATTTCCTGAGCACAATTTGCCAGTGTCTGTAGCATTTGTAAACTTCCGGCCACGAAGAATCTTCTCTCAAGTTATGACTTCGATTGACAACAGCACGAGTGAGTCTTGACAACTTTTCATGTTCATCAAGGAGGCCCTTAGCCTTGTCTTGCAGTTCTTTGCGAGTGGACATATCCCCCATATCAAAGCCAGCTTCAAGACGATCAACAAAGTACTACCAAGCTGAAAGCTTCTCGCTTTTTTCAGCAATGTTTTTTAGTTCAGAAAACAGTTTCAGGCTTGTTACCTTTAACTTGCGATATTTACTGGGTAAAGTAAGTTCAACGCCTTCAGCGAATGGATCAAAATATTCCTCTTTGCTATCTTGGAGATTACTTGCCTCTGATTGAGTTTGGCAATACAGGTTCCCCAACGCGGATGGTTTGCTTGGTTTGCCTGTAACGCTTTGAGGCTTATCGAGGAGGCACGCCCTGAAATGAATATTTCAATGTTAAGCCGCATATTGGTATTCAACTGTTGTGCGTCTTACACATGATCTAATGATTACAGCCTTGTCTCAGCAATGGCCGAGGCCCAGCGGAAAAAGAGTGTTTTCTACGCCTAAAATTTGACCAGCAGCGTGAGGTTACACTTAGGAAATTCAGGGGCACGCAGTCCACACAACGTACAATAACTGGTTCACTCTGTGTAAAAAAAAAAATACAACAAAAACAATGACGAACTGCAAAACTCTGGGCAACGTGCTCTCATTAAATAAAGCGCAAGAACGCTGGATCATATTGTATTATAATAATTGTGCAAAAATTATTGTGATTAGACATATGTGATTATTATTAATATATATTTTGGTTTTGATTTAATCACAGTCGTTAGAATACCATAGAAGGATGTGAAATTGAAATTAGGGTCAACAGTTACAAAAATTCTTCTCATCACCCTATCACGTACATTTAGTAAATAACTGTTAGGGCGTTTAATCAGCTCCAAGCAATCAGTTGTGCCAGTTCAAGAATTTTTTAATGATTCGATGGAAAAAAAGGAGAAAACTATTCCTTCAAGGTTGCATCTGCGTATTTAATTCAATACTGCGTCAAGTTCAGTTGTTTCATTGAAATTATCTTTTTTTTTGTCATTGGACAATATTGGTAAAAACATAACCTATAATGATTATTATCCCTCAACTGCATCTTTCATTACCTTGCTCCTTGGGTAAAATCCTTTGCTGTCTCCCTTTAACATCTTTGTTCCGGACACTGTCTAAGTACACCTTAGCACATCCCCTGGAACTTGTGGTCCGCATGAGGGACTTTGCTGAGGAGGGTCTGCCACATGATGCACTGCAGGGATCCATATTAGCAGTCGTCAGGTCGTCCGAGACGACTATTCAGTCCTGCGGACGAGTATCAAAAGTTACAAACTCGCCCGGCAGACGAGTAAGTTTTAAGGAGCCAAATTTGTTTCTTCAGTTTCTCACCAGTCAATGTACCCGTGTTTTGAATGTCCACCAGCCATTCAGTGATTCCGTACTGTAGTACAAATGAAGATTAATGTTCTGTAAACATCGTTTCGTTGCTCGTACGACACCTTATGCGTTACTCTCAGAGGTGAAATGTTTGCAGACATTTTTTTGTTCTTGACCGCTGATGTACTGCAGCAATATGCAAACACAAAGACTCTCGCTCTTTGGCCGCACGTGAGTTTTGCAAAATGTGGTGCTACTTTAACAAAGTGTCGGCACCATCGTGAGAGAAAAGTTCTAAATACAAACAAGAACAACAAAAGCGTGCATTTTTACCATCGTGGCAGCAAAACAGGCTTTGGCTTAAGTACCTGGATGAAAGTTTGACCTGGCTTAAGTACCTGGATGAAAGTTTGATCAAAATTGAAAGTTTGATCGAAAAGTAAATGCGCAAATCAAATGTTCAACAGTGAACATTTGGCATTCAAAGGAGGACTATCTTTTAAGTCCATGTAGTTGAACTTGTAAAGTGAAAGTGTTTGACAGGTGCCTTACTGGGTCTTACCGCGGTGCTGCTGCAGTAACATAATGAAAATAAAATGCAATCTTTCCACTTACTTGTTGTTAACTTTAAGTTTTTGAGTGCATTTAAATATTATTACGTAATTTTGAACGGGCAAGTAAAATTTTGTCAGGGCAAGTATCTTTTCTGACGTACTTGCCCGGTTGATGAGTTTGAAAAAAAGCTAATATGGATCCCTGTGCACTGTAGGTACTTTTTACAGAAGGCTTCTGTGCTGCAGGTTTCCTGGCAGCTGTAAGTTCTTTTGGTGTAGCTTTGGAAGTTTTGGAAAGAGACTGCTTTGCTGTTTGTTGAGTGGACTGTTTAGCAGGAGGCCCTGAAACAGAATGATTTAAGCATGGCATCAGCCCTTACCCCAAATCGTTAATAAACAGCAGAACTTGTAAACACAGCTCAATACATGTAGCTTCCACTTGAATTGTCATAATTCATCCACAGACCTCAGAGTTACAACTACCTTCTACAACAGCACCACAGGAAATACCGTAAAGTTCCATGTATAAGCCGCACCTTTTTCCTCAAAATTTAAGTCAAAAATCGGGGGTGCGGCTTATCTACGGAAACATCTGTGGTTGGAGTTC
>Ga0126336_10002421_pt1 | contig 10578 bp, 9 predicted proteins | sample SidCmetagenome_FD_92530 | JGI IMG/M metagenome (GOLD analysis project Ga0126336, IMG submission 92530) | Coral microbial communities from El Islote,Puerto Morelos, Mexico - Siderastrea C C metagenome | ecosystem: Host-associated > Invertebrates > Cnidaria > Coral | place: El Islote,Puerto...
AGCTCAAACAGTTCATTCCTGTATTCTGTGTTGGTCGCCCAGTAAATTAGAGGATTGACACAAGAGTTTAACATGGCAAAAATTCCACCCTTCATGTGCAAAGCGCTGCCAATCTTGGTGATGCCAAAAGAGGATAGAATATAAATGGTTTGATTTGGAAACCAACACAAGGTTAGGACAACTGACGTCACCCCACACATGCGTAGTAGCGCCTTCTGTTGAGCTCTTTGCCGCTCGCCATAGCATCTTGCTATTGGGGATGTCTTGAAGAGAAGTGCGATATGGGCAAACGTAGCCCAGGCAATAAAACATGGAATATAAAAGCTAACAAGGGCGTGAATAATTATTATCGCTTGGGTGCCCTGTGCCCCATATGGTGCTTTAACGGAGGAGCATTTGCCCGCCGACAATTTCCACTCAAAAAACTTGTATGTCTGCAAAAGACACGAGCAAGCCCAGATGGCAAGGATGTAGAGGAGTAGCCTCCTTCTGGTGAAATGGTGTTTGTACTTTAATGGTTTAAAAATACAATACCACCGCTCTAAGGCGAGACAAGTGACCTTAAAAACGGATACTTTTCCCATTATGAAGAGCGTGCATCTACTCGCGAACACGCGGCAGAAGATCTGTCCAGCCAGACCGCTCGGAACAGGGAATGAGGAGATGCTGACGACGTAGCCAGGAGTCAGGGGAAGAAAAACTCCTGTTGAAAATAAAACAATTGATTAGTATTACTGGTTATTTTACATTAAAAATTTGTACTTAACTGCAGGGTGTGGATCTAATGAGTTATTATTCGAAGAATGTCAACAATTGTACAATTTTCAACGCACGCAAATCTTCTGCACTTTCAAAGTGTGGAAGAGGCATTCTTTTAAAATACCCTTCTCCAGCTTCACATAGTTGAATTTTGCGTACAAAGCCCGCTTCTGGTTGAATTTAAAATGTCACAAACTACATGAAATTTGCCGTAGATTTTAGCATGAAAAAGATGGCAAACTCCTTCCAGGGTTTGGGTAAACACTGATTGTACTCACAAGTAAACCTTAACAGTAACTCGTTTGTAACTTGATGATCACCAAAGGTTGTCAAACAATGGAAACCATGACGCATCTCAATTGAAAAAAATGAACATCATTCAGCCTTAAAGATCTCCTAAAGAGGAAGAGTTTGCTGTCCAGTACTACACCGCAGACTCGTTTGAGGGGTAGTGCCAGGGGAGCAGAAGGGAGAATAAGATATTTATTTCAGTCACAAAAATATGACAATACAAAGGAAATAGAATTCCATTCCAGCTCAAACTTTCTCTTGCATGTTACCCTTCAACTGCTTTCTAAAATATTTTAAATGTGATTTAAAAACTACCAACCTGTCAGTAGATCGGTGATGGCCAATGAGAACAGTAGAATGTTATGCGGTCTTTTTAGCATCGCGGGCTTTCTAATCATAATAACGGAGAACAGAAGATTCAGCAGAAACGACAAAGCCGCTATTACTCCATACATCACCCCTATAGCAGTAGAAAAAGTATCAGCTGCTGTGGTTGACAGTCCCTCGCTTGAAATGTTCCGCATCTGTGTATCATTCATTTTTTGTAAAGGCCTGCAGGAGGGAAAAAAGGTATCTTACAAAACATTTTGCTAAAACATAATTCACTGACTGCACAAAGGCACTGAATGAAATCTTAAAGCGTGACCATTTAAATGACGGCTGTTCAGCAACAATTTCCTATGAGAGTCCCAATTTCAATTGGCTAACCGTCAAATGGCTTAAATTTTAACCCTCTGGGAGTCGAACCGCCGAATGATGAGGGATCGCGCTAACCCTGGCACAACTTCTTTAACATCTGTTTAGTGATCGCAGCTCGATTGACATATACACGGTTGTTTTTCTTTGGGAAATGCCATTTCATGGGCATTGAATCTTGCATAATGGATTTTCATGACTTTATTTCATGCCATGAAATATCCATGAAAAAATGCTAGGGTATATTTAATGACCCATGAATGTCGTTAAACAAGACTTTCATGGGTCATGAATTTTCCATGAAAACGAAGTCTGATTTGCAACTACCCACACTACCCTTTGGTCGTGTTGCGTAAGCTTGAGTTTATCCGACAACCTTAATTGAAATAGCTGTAGACTACAAAAAGTAAGGGACCCAAAATACTGCCCTGTGGCACTCCAACTGTCATTGGTGCAGAAGCAGAGGTAGCATCAGCAACTGTCGTGGCTTGCGTTCTCTAAGATAAATAGGAGTTAAACCACGCGACAGAATCATGATCGAGCCCGAGCGCTTTAAGTTTATGTAGTAGTATTAGGCATGCCAACGGTGTCGAAAGTCCTAGTGACATCCAGGAATACAGCAGCCGTGATGTTTCCACTGTCCATATTACCCAAGATGCAATCGGCAAAGTGTGTGAGTGCAATCCTGTAGATCTTCTTTTTGTAATTTGTTTATTTTTTTTTTGGAACAACACAATACAGTACTTAGGATACATTACATTAGATAACTTGGGTCGAAAACCAAATTGTTTGGGCGTAATCAGTTAAGGTTCGTTCATGTAGCTATACAGTTGTAAGTGGACAGTTTCTCAAAAATCTTGCTTATCGTGGGCAAAACAGTAATAGGCCGATAGTTGTCAGGATCGGAAAGGACACTGGATTTAAAGAGAGGAATAACTTTTCTACATTTCCAAATAAGTAGAAAAATATTGAAGGTCAGTGAACGGTTAAAAAGGTTGGTGAGACTGTCCGAAATGACAAGGGAAGCATCCTTAAATAGATGAGCACAAATCTTGTCGACACCAGTTGCCTTGTTTGTTTCCAATTTTATTAACTGTCCCAATACAAATTCCTTGCTGATTGGCTTCAAGCCGAACTTACTTGTAAAAGTGAACGCAGAAGTAGAGCTTGGGGTAAGAAAAGATACAAACTTACGCCAATGGTGGCAAAAAAAATTGTTTAGGATGCCTGCCATGGATTCATCATCTGCAGTATTAACCCATCTAACTCCAAACAAGAGATTTAAGGATTGTTCTTGCGAGAGGCAGCTTCGTTGAGAGTTTTCCAAAGGGCACATGGATTCTTCTTATTTTGGTCAATCAGATTACAGAAATACGCAGATTTACTTTTGGGAATTTCTTTGTTTACAAAGGTTTCCTGCTTCTTGTAAAGCGCCCAATTACGCGGTTAGTTGGTCTTAACAGCCTTTCAATGTAAATGATCATGCTTATTCATAGCATCCGTGAGACTCCTGTCATCCAAGGGTGGTGCGTGCCGGTTGGCAACATCTGTAAATAATTTATTTTACGTAGTCCATGAGCCAAGACCCCCAAAATACATTTTCGTAGCAGCCCCACGGGACATAGTTTCCTTGGTATCAAAGTAAAGCTTAGGGTGTGCTGAATTGTAACCAGTCTGTTTCCAGGCACAAATCCTGAGCATAAGCGAGAAAATTGTGTGTTTCTGCGGGGAAGTGGGTGGGGAGAAATTTTGCCCCTTAAATCATAAAACATACAAAATGGAGCATATCTTTCAATTTATTTATCCATTTTAATTAAAACTTTCAGAAGATATTGTTAAGAAGTCGTAAATTGAACATTCACCTTGTAGTACCACTATTTGATTTTTGCTCATTTCGGTTGGTGACACTTAATTGAAAATCGTGCTATGACCTAGTTGAAAAGGCTATCTCACACGAAGGATTTCCGTTGCCGTCTAGTGTTATTTCCTACTTGTCTGTAAGTCTTAGAGTTGGCGATAATTTTAGCTGTGTTCACGTTTGGGAAATTTCCCTGACCTTCGCCAAAGACCACCATGAATGGCTAGCGTTGGGTCGAATTCTGGGTCTAGCTGACTTGTTTTCCACTTCTAGGTTTTGGCTAGTACTTTATCCTAAAATTATCCAGTGTTTCCAATTATGTCTAAATGTCGTTAGTTTCCGTTTGTCCGTTGGTATATTTTGGTGTTCTTATTAAGTGCTCATTGACATGACAAAGTTCTTGAGGTTAGGAACCCAAACATGTCTATAGTAACACTATATAATTGGTTGCATTAGCGGTTGTAACCCCAGTTGAGTTGAATCTAATTAAGTAGAAGCAGAAGATGTTGCTGTCAGCAGTAGCTGTCAATTGAAGTTGAGACTGGTCAGTCAACAATAGGAGCATAGTAGCTGAGAGACTTGTAGACTAAAGATGTGAACTACAATGGAATAAAGTTGAAAGAGCTATATCCCAGAGTTTTGGTACCTCTCTACATAGCAAGCGAGTGCAGTTCAACATATGGAGAGTAAGAAATAAAATTATTATGCTTTTAATCTTGTAATGGGTTACCATGGCAATGGTTGCTAAGGAGTGTAATTAGAAAGCCTTTTGTACTTTGTTTTTACCTAAAAAGCAAAATAAATGCATTTTTCCAACATAGACACTTGGCACAGAGGAATTCTTCTCCTAGTATATGTTTTTCGTTTCTTTTTTGCTGATATTTGCCAACAAAGAAAAAAGAAAAAATTAGTACCCTAGCAACAACTGTATACAGGTGCTAGTACATGTATCGTATGCAAACCAGGGTTCCATTTGATAATTATGTTCATTCAATTCTGAATCTTAACTATATACACACTGGTTTTAATTTTCACAAGTAAAAACCAAATAATGTTTTTGCTGTTGTTTTGTTTTTCTGGAACATATGGCGAACAACATATAAACACCAAAAATATTGGATGTGCTATCACTCTAACCTTGCCGTGAAGCACCAAATAAGTTGCCGTCCGAAAAGCCATCACTATTATCATCCTTGTCACTGTCATCCACTTCACTGTCTTCAGTGGATGTCTCTTGCAGCCTGTTCCGACAGTGGTCTCCACAGATGCATGCGTCATCACAAGGAAAGTTTGATTTCACACAGGAACATCGCTGTGTTTGGCATTGGCCTTTGCATCCATAGGACACCGCGCTCACTGCATCAGGAGCGGGAGGCTGATCGGTCCAGTTAATCGTAAGTGTGCTACCTCTTATGATCCAACCAGCACCACTGGGATCATGCACTGTAGGGTTAGCTTCTAATGCATTCTTCCATACAAACATCCGATAATTTGCTCGCTGGACGTGTTTAACAATAGCCCTCTTATTGATGGTAGCTGATGTGACTGCTAATTTTTTTGATTTGCAAAGGGGGTATAGCGTGGGTGTAAAGGGCACAGACAAATTCTTCTACTCGCTTTACATCATCTTGAGATGCCGGCACCGTTTCTCCAAGAGATTGTCAGAGCATGAAGACCCAGTAAACTTCTGCAAATTTCAGAACATCAGTGATTTTGGAAGCCATTCCCTTCTTAGAGCAGCCCAGATTCGCAATGATGAAAAGATACTTACAAAAGTACAAGGTCAGAATACCATTGCTATTGAAGTCAGGTATCACCGCACGTGCTACAAGGATTATGTGCGCAGTGAAATTCTAACTAGACTTGAAAATGAAAATTGCGAACTCGAGGATGATTCAAATGCTGGTTATGACAATGCTTTTAAAACCAGTGAGTGTGTGCATGCTGAAATTCTTATCGGAGCCAAGGCTCTGGAAATGTACACAACTCCTAGAAAGATACACTGACCTTTTATTAGAAGTTGGAATTCACGCCCCAAACTTCAGGTCTTCGAAACTCAAAAACAGGCTCAAAAAAGCGTTTGGTGACAACTTATCATTTCGACAGCCTGCAAGTAAGAGTCAATCTGAACTAGTGTTGAAAGAGGACTTCATCATGGATAGTAACAGTCCAACAGAGCCAAACTGCAGGAATTCCGGTCATGGCTATCAAAACATCCTGGCTCGCAAATTGACCAGCTCGCCCTCGCCAATTGCATAGCAGATATCAGAAAGGAATTTTGCACCGAGATGTTCGAAAAATTACTTCAAAGTGAAGCGTTCAAACAGGTGTTCATAATGTATGAAGAGATCTGCCACGAAAACGATGGCCTCATGAAGATCTTCTGGAACAGTTACCTTGACATGGTTGAGTTAATGCCGTGCTTACTTCGAGCAACATGAGAAGGAAAGTGGAAAATGCATCTCAGCTGTGTCAAACACCTGTTAACGTGGTTCTTTGCGTATGACCATACCAATTATGTCCGGTATTTGCCTGCCTACTTGTTGCATATGCTCTCAAAAGAAGACACCCACCCATGAAGGAAAGTGAAAGGAGAATCCACAAAGAGGGCAGCAAGTTTCACACTCAGAAAGACGAAGAATTTTGAGTCGCCCCATGAAACTGAATCCGGAATCCGTAATCAGCGAAATTTTTGCTATTGGAATCCGGAATCCACTGGACTGGTATCCAGAATCTACATTGATATGGAATCTGGAATCCAATAAAGTTTCTAATCCGGAACTCACTTACGAATCGATCTTAAAACCGTTTGCTAAAAAAAAGATAAAAAATAATAATAATAATAAATAGTAATAAATAATAATAATAATAATAATAATAATAATAAAATTGCCAACAAACGAATGAATTGGAGTGGAAAGACCATAAACGCTATAAGTCGCGCTTTTGCAAAATGTGATGCATTTTATCCATTCAAGAATATATTTAGAAACTGGCATGTCAAGCACTTGTCTTTTAATTTCACAGTCTTGCATAAGGTAACTAATTCATCGAAAAAATGTGTGCTAAAAAAATTACGTGGTATTATGCTACCAGGCATTTAAAGACTTCAGCCAATTTATTCAGTATTACGAAAGATACATGACAATGATTTCACAAACGATTTTAAAACAGCAATAGGCTGTAACAAAAGTCTGCGAAATAAGTTGAATATTAACGATAACAACAACATTGACACTTGACGGTCTTTGTTGAGAAAAATATATATACGTACCGTAGCCTAAACATATTCAAGCCTAAAAGAAACTAGGTTTTACCTTGGTACATAACTTGTTGCATTGGTAATGGCATTCACAAGAGGTTCCGAGGTTACCATGAAAGATTAACTCCCAGTTTCAGGGGGTACTGTTTTTTTTTTACGTTATTATATTTGATTTATATACGGCAAAATGAAAATTTCGAAGATCAGCTGGATAGTAGCTAGAAATGTTGCAGCCGATGTACAGCTTAATTTAAAAAAAATGCTGGTAATTTTGTAGAAATGGGTTTACTGAAATACGCTTTTGATAACAAAATTAATCAGTGACGAATGAATGCATGCAATGCATTGCAGAGAGGAGAACTTCTCTCGTATTTCAGAATGTTGCTACCCATCAAAAAATGCTAATTATAAATTGCCAGACTTTTTTCTAAATATTTAATTTATTGTATGTGATGTTGGATAAAACATTAATTTGAAAAAAAGCAGAGAATTTGGCTGTTTTTTCTTTATAAAAAAGGAGAGAAAAGGATAACTATCGTATTCTTCCTAAAGAAGAAGAAAGCGAACAAAAATTTAAAGCAGTCTGCTTCTAATAAAAGGCGACAGTGTAAACAGTTTTCACATTTCGGTAGAGCAATACTACCTGTATTGTAGATAATCGATTCCAGCTTAGAAACGTTTTTGTGCCATTTGGAAAATGAACGAGACATCACTCGAATTGTCGTTTTGAGTTTCTCCTCAAAAAGGCCCCAGCTTAGATGTTTGCAGCTTATAGCTAGTTCGCCTTTAAAAGTGCCAAGTCGTGCTCTCGGTAAACTGGATCCTTTTTATTAGCTGATTTACCACTTGGCACGTCAAGCGTTAGCCTTTTCTTAGACTTACACCACGTTTTAAAATAATTGATCGAAAAAGTGTGCGTAGCAAATTTTCATTGTCTTATGCTACCGGGAAGATGGTTAATTTAAATAATCTTTGGCGTCCATTCAATTTTCTTTTTTACCTTTAGTAATTCTCACGGAAGGTACATTGTAATTTTTTTTAATTACTTTATTTAACAAACAACACAAGTTACATTACAGTTGATAACAGAAAAAAAAAACGGAAAAGTAAGACAAATTATAATTAATCTAGAATCCGTTTTACAAATTACAAAAACACGTAATACTCTTTACATTATTGTACTTACAAATTTAAGACTCGAGGTAAAGAGAAGTTCAGAGACGATCACCATGTAATGCACTTTTCGCGCATGAGAGAATGGACCAATAATTAACGAACAGTACACTTTTCAAAATGCCACTGTAATAAAATTCTTCCGGAATTCCAAAAGATCGGGTTTCCTTTCAAAACGTTTGCAGGTGTAAATGTAACACTTCAAATATAAAACGAACAAACGTAAACTGCGTTTTACGGGATCTGACAACCTTGTTTCAGAGGTTATGTCGTCTAGGGTAATTTGTTTATTTGAGAGGTAAATGTTAGTATCATAAGTTTGATTAAACCAGGAGAATGCTTCGGCATAAAAGGATGTTACAACATTGCAGTCAATCGAGTCGTGGTTTGAACAAAATGTGCATGCTACGTCACGATTGTTATATGAAGTAATTTGAAAGAAATTTGTCTCAATTTCTTATCTTTTGATGATCAATAGATCTGTAAGAATTTATTGCTCCAATCTACAAAATCATTAGTAAATTTATCTTTCCACTTCTTAACACCCGTCGGTTCAATGACACAACTTTCGTTAAAAAGTTTGTAGTAATTTTTGCAGCCCATGACGGATAGATCTAAATTAGTTTTTCCTGGAAAGGTGGAGATCGTAGTTATCTCCAGTATATCACGCTTAGGAGCTGCATGAGTCTTGGTTTTCTTTTTTAAATCTGAACGTATAGCTACTATCAATTGAAAGTATCGTAACGAGTTTGTTTTAATCTGGAACTTGGTTTGAAATTCATCTAGCGTCAAGAAGTTTCCATTGGAGTTTACAATATCTTGATTAAAGTAAATTCCACGCTCAACCCAGGATTTCCAATACAACGAATGATTTTCTATGGTTATTACTTCACAGAATATGATAAGTTCTTTGTAGTTCTCATCCTCTAATAGGGTATTATTGAATTTCCACAAACCCGGTCCTCTTTTGAATTCACTTTTAATTTCAACACCTCGAAAGACTGATTTGTGGTCAGGTGCTATTGATGTGCGTATCTCTGCTTTTAAAACATCAAAAGATATCGGGGTAGACACAAGGAAAAAATCAATTCTTGATTTTAACTTTAAGGTTTTTGACTCGTAAGTAAATAATTTGGTTCTTGGGTGTAATTGGCGATAAATGTCAGTAAGATTAAGTTCATCCATAAGGTCAAAAACAGCATTTCTATAATTTATTGCTTTCCATGTGTTGACCACCGTGTTTATCTATTCGATTCAGCGTTAGGTTCCAGTCACCAGCAATAATAACCCTAGAAGTATCTGTTTTTGATGTGATATATTCACTCAATGTTTGAATGAAATTATCTTGGTCACGATAGTCATTTGGCGCATAAATATTCACAATGAAAAAATATTCCCCTTCAACTTTAATTTTTGCGATTACAAATCTCCCCTGAGGGTCCGATTCAACAGTACGAAAGTGGAATGTTGAATTGGGATTTAATAGGATACAGGCTCCTCTCGAGTGTGCCGTTCTATGTCAATAAATTATTTGTCAATCCTATTCCGAAGACCACACCTTTTCATCATTTGCTAAAGAATATGTTTCTTGGAGACAATAGATTGTTGCTCTTTATTTGTGCTTTCAAATAGGAAAAAATCGCTCTTCTTTTGTTTTGATTGCGAAGTCCCCTCACATTTAGAGAAACCAGTTTAAATTTACGCGACATTTGTTATCGAATATGTTGTTTACAATGCTCATTTCTCTTTATCACAGAGTTTAGCTGTATATTTCACGTCCCGATCGAATTTACTTTGATAAAAATCCAGATTGGGTCATCGTCAAGAACTAGCTCTTTGGTTAACTATCTCTGTTGATTGAATATAAGCAGTTTTCCGCGAAAACCCTTCCTTTACTTGGGACCATCGGTATACTGTCTTTTTGCACTCACAAGATTACGCTGTTTACCAAAAAATAACAATAAATGAGCGAAACAGAAATACTTAAATCTAGTTGGCATTGTCCCTCTTTCAAGGTACTTGCAGCAAAAAAACCCTCCCTCACAGAGTATTCAAAGGTCATTTAAATCCTCTACATATGCATTGTAAATTCTTACCGGTGTTCCAGAAGGTAAAGTTTTCACAATCACCTCTCCGTCCATAATTCACATACTAGACGGCAGATCATCCTTTCTCATGTTATTAGCTTTCGTTACAATGCGTCGACGGTAGGCTGTAAGATTCTCGTTTGGAAACAAACGGTTGTCTCGGCCGATTGCAGTGGCGTAACTTGTTGTAGGGAAGAGATCAGATACTCTCACATTCTTCAGCTCAACACGCTTTTTGTATAAATTGGATTTAACCTTATGACTTAAGAATTTTACAATAATTGGATTGTTACGCGCATTGAGTTTGTTTGAGATCTCGATGTCATCAGGTTGAATCGGCACGTTTAAGGCTTCCCCCAGCTTTAAAACCACTTCCTCGGTTGTTGTATAGATGTTCTCAGGAACACCATGGATTTCAAGCGAATTTTTCCTCTTATATTCTTCTTAGTCAT
>Ga0126336_10002422_pt1 | contig 10578 bp, 11 predicted proteins | sample SidCmetagenome_FD_92530 | JGI IMG/M metagenome (GOLD analysis project Ga0126336, IMG submission 92530) | Coral microbial communities from El Islote,Puerto Morelos, Mexico - Siderastrea C C metagenome | ecosystem: Host-associated > Invertebrates > Cnidaria > Coral | place: El Islote,Puerto...
AATATTTCATCGGATCTTTTACTTTTTTCCAGTTGACCTTGTCTTTATTGGGAGTCTTGATCGAACAGTTGTCTTTTTACGCTTCTGTACTAGCAATGTAGGACACTGGAGAAAAAACTTTATTGAAATTGCAAATGACAGACACTGATAGACCGCACAAAGTATGAACTGGTTTGCAGTTGATTTATTTTAATGTTTTGTGGTTAATGTAGTAAATTCGGTTTCACTGTTGAGGATCGCTTTTTTATTTTTCATTTCCACATTTCGGTGAATTTTAGTTAGAGCGCCCAAAATTAAATCCTTCAAGGGACTTGTCCCCGCAACTATTTCCTTTGTGTACACACTACAGGGGACCAGTCGCAGGGACCAGTCGCAGGGACTAGTCCCCTCATGTGTTCCGACCTTAAAGCATTCAGTCACATTGATTTGGAGACATTATAATTGCTCATCCAAAATTTTGAAGGGCCTGGTGCAAGAGGTGTAGGGGTGTAAAAAATATGCTAGCAAGCAAATAGCAAGCTAGGGCTCATTACCTGAGTGTGTGATTTAGAAGGGAGGGGGGAGAATCAGCAGTCAAATGCAAGAGAGGGGTGGGGTAAGAGATTATACTTGTGCCCTCTTATAATGCAGTTATGTTTGTGTAGCAATATTTCACATTTAAAATATAACAAACCCAGAAAATGATGCAACTACAGTACGGCACCAGATGTAGATCTAGATCTATATATACGTTATCATCTCAGTGATCTTATTGAAACCAGTGTTCTTAGTTGAACTGGTAAGCCAATACATCCATAAGTAAGTGTCCTTTTTTTGAGAGATATATCTTTGCAATTAATTCTGTAACACTCAAGGAAGACTACATCTGTCTATACAGAAATGCAGTCTGTAGTTAATAAAAAGTGATTGAGAACCCTCTTACCTATTAAAATTGATTAGTTAGTTATTGATGAGTGTTGCTGATAGTTAATTTTAATCCATTTTCAATGTGTACATCATTAGAAGTAAAATTTGAAAAAAGAAAGAGACGTACAGCTGTAGTGGGGAAGGACTAGAAAGGACACAGGAACCATGTGAGGCAGTCCTTCCAAAAAAATTAAAAGAAACAAATGAATTTTAAAAAAAGAGAAAAGACAACTGCCACAGTTATTGCACGTGATGTAGCTGTTCAGTGACACTAACTTGTAACACTGAAAACCTTTTGATACATTAACCAAGTACTGATTTCTTTTTGGCTTTTGGAATTGACTATTTTGATAGTTACTTTAAGCTGGCTTGCTCAGATATTATAAAAAAATTAAATTAAAATGCATTTAAATAAATCTTTTTTTGCAGGCCGACAGATGCATTAAGGCCTGTCACTATACTCATACCTATAGAAATGTAAATTGTGCAAAGAGTCAGGCACCTGCACCCACGCCATCTACTCAAACACCAACTACAGCAAAGCAAGTTACAACCCAAGGTGATAATGAAACTATTGAAGTCTAATGTCAGGTTGCTTTGTTGAAAAGAATTCCAGGTTTCATTTTTAATTCAATGTATTTTTTAGCCCTATTTCTCTTTATTCTGTTTAAACTTGTATTAATTACTGGCACGAGATCTTTTTCAAAACTAGCTCTCTTACAGAGAGCAGCCTATAAGCTGGGTGTAATTCCTGACAGTAATTTAAAGGTAATGTGTCACAATTTGAGTCAGGTAGGCTCCTAAGTCAATGAAAGAGTTTTTGCAGTGTAATGTCAATACAATACATTATTAGATGTTCACAAACATTTTTATCAGTTCTTCACTTGTTTTGCTACTGCAAATCCAATGAAACATTTTGAAAAAGGGACTTCATTATATGAACACCCGTTCAATACACACACTTTCACTGGTCTGGTGTCCATGTGAAGGAGGTTCAACTGGATTTTCATCTTGTTCACTTCACCAGCTGCTGCTTGTGACCCTAAATGCAAAGGCGGCCAGGGAATATGCCAGAGTAATGGACGTTGTTTTTGTTGGTGGGGATGGACTGGACCTCATGCGACATACATCATGTCTGGGCCAAACAAAAATAGGATACTGGTAAGACAAATTGCTGAGAATGTCTATGGACGAGGTTGTGTGAGACAAGCATGGTTTTCCTGTTTACTTAAAATTTTTATCTCATTCAATAAGTGACTCACCCCATATATCTGTTGTATTGCCTGGCCATGCAACCCAACACTCAAGCCAAATTCCAGGTTTTACTCCAGTCATCACAAAACAAAATCAAGGGATCTTTCTTCTCTCTGTACGTATTACTAGCCCTTGTGTGACTGGCCTCGCTGAAAAGTCCTTAGCCCTTGTTTCAGATTTGACTTCACAAATTTTGCCTTGGTATAAGTGAGACATCTTAAAAAAGATCCTTTGAATGAGTTCTCTTGAACTGTTACAATTCAGAATAAGGATCCCTGTGCTAATGAGCTTCCTCCTTACCCTACTTGATTTCTAAAAATAAAGTTATTTCTAAAAATAAAGTTATCAATCACCTTTTTTATTTTTAATTCTTTGACACATTTTCCACAGGCGGACTACTGTATGATAGCATGTCATTACACTCATGACTATCTAAATCCAGGTTGTGCCAGCATCCCTACCCCCAAGGTGTGCAATGTACCTGCTAACAAAACTGTGCCGCCCATCCCATGTGATCCACTGTGTGGCACAGGTAAGTCGTTTAGGTTATGAAGTGTTCAGCAGGTCAAGCAGTTCTCAAGGTTGCTGGTTTGGGCGTGGACATTGCTGGGAGGCGTGGTGGTGTAGTGGTCAAAGGCTGGTGGTTCAAGGCTTGGTTTCTGCACTGTGTCATGTTTTTTCCTTTTTAAGACAAGAAATCTAATGGAGAGTTCACAACAATTTATTTATTTATTTATTTATTCTCAACAACAAATTCACAAAAATACACAAATTATTAAGTAATTTATAATTATAATAGTCGTAGTCACTTTATGCTGGGTATCCTGTGATGGACTAGCATCTCATCTAGGAGAAGTACTGTTGGTCATACTCCTGGTCACTTTATGCTGGGTATCCTGTGATGGACTAGCATCCCATCCAGGGGGGAGTAGTAATACTCCTAGTCACTTTATACTGGGTATCCTGTGATGGACTAGCATCCCATTCAAGGGGGAGTAGTAATACTCCTAGTCACTTTATACTGGGTATCCTGTGATGGACTAGCATCCCATTCAAGGGGGACTAGTAATACTCCTAGTCACTTTATACTGGGTATCCTGTGATGGACTAGCATCCCATCCAGGGGGGACTAGTAAAACTCCTAGTCACTTTATGCTGGGTATCCTGTGATAGACTAGCATCCCATCCAGGGGGGACTAGTAAAACTCCTAGTCACTTTATGCTGGGTATTCTGTGATGGACTAGGATCCCATCTAGGGGGAGTAGTATTGCTGCTAGTCACTGATTAAAGCACTGGCCTCGTACCTGGCTCATTTGATACAGCAAGTTGGATACAAGGGAGTAGTAATACACCTAGCCACTTTATGCTGGGTATCCTGTGATAGACTAGCATCCCATCCAGGGGGGACTAGTTATACTGCTAATCACTTTATGCTGGGTATCCTGTGGTGGACTGGCATCACATCCAGGGGGGTAGTAGTAATACTCCTAGTCACTTTATAGTGGGTATTCTGTGATGGAACAGCATCCCAACCAGGGGTAGTAGTAATACTTCTAGTGACTTTATGCTGGGAATCCTGTGATGGATTAGCATCCCATCCAGGAGGGAGTAGTAATACTCCAAGTCACTTTATTCTGGGTATCCTGTGATAGACTAGCATCCCATCCAGGGAGGACTAGTAAAACTCCTGGTCACTTTATACTGGGTATTCTGTGATGGACTAGGATCCCATCTAGGGGAAGTAGTATTGCTGCTGGTCACTGATTAAAGCACTGGCCTCGTACCTGGCTCATTTGATCCAGGAAATTGGATACAAGACTTTCACCTTACCTCTGCAATCTTTTTTCTTTCAAACTATAGTCTTGTGTTCTGTTACAGGGACTTACCACCATGCTGGATCATGTCTGTCCAATGGGCGTTGCCTGTGCTGGTGGGGCTGGACTGGTCCCAATGCCTGCTATGTTGACGGAGGAACTTATAACAACAGAATCATAGTGAGTGCTGTATTTAGATTCCCTTAAGCTTGCACAGCTAGTAGCAAGTCCTTCTTTCATTGCTGCAGTCATATATTCACTGCCCTAGAATTACCCTTGCCTTAACAATTCTTAAGTAATATTGGCCAAATTGGTCCTGTCTCAGGTTGTGGGAATCCTCCAAGGCAGACAGCAGGGATCTGCAATCAAGCTGTCCCACCCAGCTGGACCAATCTTTGGCCAGACTGGAAAAGAAAGTGACACCAGCAGAAATAATAATAATAATATTAATAATAATAATAATAATGATAAGTAATGGTAATTGGACTGAGTGGAGTACAATTAAGGGAGTAATCGGGCGAGTAGTTTTAAATCAGCCGAGCGCGTAGCGTGAGGATGATTTTAAATTACTAGCACAATTACCACTGAATTGTACGACACGAAATCCATTTACCCATTAATCGTATCTATGACAAAATGCGAGATTAAAAAATCTATGTGCCCTTTGGGGATATATTTTTAATTATCAGTTTTGCAAGCAGTGGAGAAACAGCTATAAAAAGAACCCATTTCAAGGCACCTGATTGATGCGCACGCAGCGTAGTTGTCCGATTACAGCTATGCAATTGCAAAAAGTTCAAATTGGACAGCTGTAATTGGCGCGCACGTGATCACCCTCCAATCAAGCATTTTGTTATAGATACGATTATGATGATAATAATAATAATAATGATTAATAATAATAATAATAATAATAATAATAATAATAATAATAAAATGGGCTTGCTTGAGGAGTACCCTAAGGGGTGGGTTACTCTGATTTAAATGTGACAGGAATGTGGAAATGAAACCTCACGCATTTATTACCCTACATGTATACTTATAGGCTGTCCCCCAAGCAAACATTTATCAGAACTCACTACCCAAAAAAATGTGGGGGCAACTCCCCCCCCCCCCGAATTTCAGTCCTCACTAGACACCCTTTGCACCTCCCTGTCACTTAAAACTAGGTAGCTGGGGTACTTCAATTATGTAACAATCCAGAGAGCGTCTGTATTCCATCAGCCTCCAAGAAAATAGGTGACAGTTTCAAGTGGATTATCTTCACATAGGTGGTGAATTTTGTAATTGTCTTTTTAATACTGAAAACCTGGGTCATCACTAGAAATCTTAACAGGGTTAAGAAAATGCTGTTTGACATGCATGTATGACACTCTCCAGGTTTTGGGCTCTTGTCATAAGCTATTATGGTAAATGTGACACTTCCTTTCGATCTCTTGAAGGCTGACAGCTGCATTAAAGCTTGCCACTACACACATGTTTACAGAAATAATAACTGCACCAAAGGTGCTCCAACTCCTAAGCCCACCACACAAGCACCAAGTACAGGACACCCAACAACAAGGAAACCAACCACAGGACAACCAACACAACCACCAAGTACAGGAATCTCATCCACAAGGAAACCAACCACAGGGCAGCCAACTACATCACAGCCAATCACAGGCAGCTCAACTACATCAAAGTCAACCATGAAGAAAACAACCACAGGGTCTTCAACTACAGTTCAGCCAACAACTTTGAAAACAACCACAGGACAACCAACCAAAGGCAACCCAACCTCATCAAAATCTACAACCGGAAAACCAAGCACGGCAAAGCAACAGACAACTAAGACATCAGGAAAACCTACTACCTCAGTCCAAAAACAAACAACCACTAGCATCCCAGCTACTGCAACAAGCATTCCTCCAAGAACTAAACAGAAGACTACAACTAAAGGGGAAACCTCTACCTCGGCTAAAGCAACAACTTCGTCACAACCTGCCACAACTGGAGTGAAAACTGTTTCTTCTGTGTCATCTTCAAAGACAGTAGCACCAACTACTACACAGAAGAGTACAACTCAAGGGGTGTCCTCTACTACAGCTAAAATGACCACCACCAAAGCCACGACAACTACAGAGCCGACAGAACCCACAGAACCGACTGAACCTCCAGAGCCCACAGAACCAACAGAGCCTGGGGATCTTCAGATCAGAGGAATGCCTCCAAACTACCAGAATCAGGTAAATATATGAAAGAAATGATGGTGAGGAAAAGGAACTGCATTTCATGGGCAATACACCTTAAAGGAAAAAAGGTAAAGGAGGGATTAAAATTTTGAACCTCCCAGTCTGTTAAAAAGTCATCTCCATATCTGCCTACCAAATAGACACTGTTAAACAAATGAAGGGGTGCCTGGAATAAAGCCCCAATTGACTTCTGATGAACTACTAAATTCTCATTCCAATTTTCCTTGTGTATGTTTGTAAATCAAAAGGAGAAATTGGCATTAGATCAGGAGTCACTTAGGACCTTATTCCATGCACCCCTTCAAATGCCTTCCTAGTGAGCACCTTGTTAATTTGAAAGTTGTCTTCTGTGGACCTCTCTTAAATAAATAAATAAACAGTGGTTATGAGTGGTTATCTTCCCTTAAGTAGAAACCTCCCATAAATGGACACTTCTATAAAGTAGACACCTTTTATGGTTGACAACCTTTAGAAATGCCATCCTTCAGTGAACACAAACCTTTTCTAGGCAAAACCATAGATTAGTACTTGATCATGTCCCTTCCCTCCCTTTACGTCGACTTCCCCTTGTGTCTATAGGCAACTCTCTTTAAGTGGACACTCCACATGGCAGTGGTAAAGTGATCACCATGTTGGACTTTTGAACCTTTTATTGCATGATTAAATTGGAGAGTCAGTGGTTCAAGGGTGATCTACCCAAATCTCTGTTGTCTCATTCCCAAGAGAGGAAACTTTACCCTTTATTGTTTCTCTGCACTCAGGTGTATAAATGGGTACAAGTGAGCAATTAGGGAAAGCTAACAAACTGCTGGGTATCCTGTGATGGACTAGCATCCCATCTAAAGGGTAGTAGTAATACTCCTAGTCGTCAGTTTATGCTGGGTATCCTGTTATGGACTAGGATCCCATCCAGGGGGGAGTAGTAATACTCCTAGTCACTTTGTGCTGGGTATCCCGTGATGGACTAGGATCCCATCCATTGAGGGGGGGGGCGGGGGGTGGGTGAGTATTAAATACTCCTTGTGGCTTTGCACTACAGAAAAAGGTGTATAAATGCACTCAGGTGTATAAATGGGTACAAGTGAGCAATTAGGGAAAGCTAACAAACTGCTGGGTATCCTGTGATGGACTAGCATCCCATCTTAAGGGTAGTAGTAATACTCCTAGTCGTCACTTTATGCTGAGTATCCTGTGATGGACTAGCATCCCATCTGGGGGGAGTAGTAATACTCCTAGTCACTTTGTACTAGAGACCCTGTGATGGACTAGCATCCCATCCATTGAGGGGGGGGGGGCAGGGGGTGGGTGAGTATTAAATACTCCTTGTGGCTTTGCACTACAGAAAAAGGTTTGATCTCCAACTGTTGTAAACTTCTAGGCTGACAAAAACTTCTCCTCCACCTGCCCATAAAATATTTTCCACCCTTAATTTATCTGATTCTCCATGTTTTTATTTTCCATTCACAGTTACAAAATGATGTTGATGTTGGTGAGGTGAAAGATGATGAACCCAAAAAGGTCAAGAAAGAGAAAAAGAATTTTAGCCCCACTGGTCTGGTGATAATCATAGTTGTGTTACTGGTTTGCATGTTGGCATTGGCTGGTGCTGTTTGGTGGACATACGGCAATGGACACCAGTTTCCCAGTCTTCTGCGGGGATATGAACCTGTGAGGGACACTGATAACAGGGACATGCTGATGAAAGAATTATCAGAATCAGCTCCACTTCCTTAGCAAAAGAATAAAAAACAAGCAGGAAAGGCAGTAAACTAGTTTTAGGCCAAACTCTAGTATGTCCTTACAGCAATTTATAACTGGTGGTTACCATTGAATTTTCGGGAGCGTTATATACGTTTTTGCAATTTTTAAGAGTAAGGTCATGTGATCACTAGTGTAAAATTTGAGGTAATAAGGGTAAAAGGTAATTATAAAATATCTAAATATGGTGAAAAACTAAGAAAATTTGGCAGGCAGGCAGTCATCTAGGTTTAGGCCAAAATAATAAGGAAAGCTTGTGGTTCTAGTTAAGGCTGGTGCATCCTTTAGTTACTACGCATCTGTTCTGCACATCTCGGATCTGGTCTGAGATAGTTTGGTTTGTTTAGGAATGTGCCTATTAATAAAACATGCTGATGAAAGAATTATCGGAATCAGCCCCACTTCCTTTGCCAAAAAAAAAAAACAAGCAGGAAAGGTAGTAATCTAGTTTTAGGCCAAACTCTAGTATGTTCTTACAGCAATTTATAACTGGTGGTTACCATTGAATTTTTGTGAGCCTTATATACGTTTTTGCAATTTTTAAGGGTAAGGTCACGTGATCACTAGTGTAAAATTTGAGATAATCAGGGCAAAAGGTAATTATAAGATATCTTAAATATGGTGGAAAACTAAGAAAATTCGGCAGGCTGGCAGTCATCTAGGTTTAGGCCAAAATAATAAGGAAAGCTTGTGGTTCTAGTTAAGGATGGTGCATCCTTTAGTTACTACGCATATGTTTTGCGCATCTCAGATCTGGTCCGAGATGGTTTGGTTTCTTTAGGAATTTGCCTACTAATAAAACAGTATTTTTGTGCGGTTTATGACTATGTGGAAAAAGAAGGGCGATCAGAATCCAAAAATAAAATTGGGGGTTAGTGTGAAATTTTTCTGAGAATTAAGTGACCTTACATGTAAGTTTGGAAAGAAAATGCTATTCATTCTTTGTATTTTAGTGCTTTTTTAGATTTTTGTTTGCTTAATTATCTCTGAAAAATGCGTGGTTACCCAGATTTTTCTTTTTAGCTTCCAATAGGTCTTGCTAAGATCTGCTTTTTCCTCATAGCCATAACCTTTGCAAAAATACCTCTGTACTACGACCCACCATCCTTAACGGAATTACCTTTTTAAAGTTTCTTGCCAGACCCTAAATCTTTTTAGGATTTGTTACTGTGACAGACCTATTAAAGCTGGGATAGCTGTAGTTAGGCAGTGACACAATAGATGGTAAAACTAGCGTCAATGTTGAAAAGAAGTTTGACACTTAACCTAGTGCTTCTGATTTTCATGGGGTTCAGAGTTTGCAAAAATTGTGCTAAGTCAAAAAAAGGAGGGACTTAAAGCATTCTTCACCAGAACCACAGCATTTAGGGTTTAAGTATAACAACCCACAAGCATTGATTGAAGAAAAGACTTCAGAACCACAGTATTTTAGTCTAAGAATGACATTATTTTGATAAAAAGTTCACAGGCATAGAAGAAAAGATTCTATTGATTTTTTAATTGACTTCAGTCAGTTTTCAACTACTGCAGATTGCGACACATTTCTAGATTTTTATTATTGCTAGTGGATGTCATAATTATTATGTAATTTATAAGTATATAGTTTAGAAATGCACTAGGGTTTTTTGAGTGCAAGATTATAACTAGTTTTACTTATTTTCAAACTTTACTGAATATGATCAGAATGAAGTTTCAAATTTCATAAGAAAGAGTAAATGTTAGTTATTTCATACAATTACTTAATTTGAAGAATTTTATCTAAAATAAAAATATCTTATAAAATGAACTACATGATCAAAATTTTGCTATGTTCTTATAAAATGTAAGTTGGTGACTTGTTTTACAATTATGTATGAGTTTGCTAAATGCATTTGAAACAATAAAGGTTTGTTATAGAATTACAGACAATATATAAGTTTTGTTATTCTTTCACCTTTTAGTCCAAAAACAGTTTCAGTTTCTTTACGATATCACCACTTGATAAAACAATCAGGTCATGAGAATAAAGAATCAAAATGATCAAGAAAACACAAAAAGTCTTGATGTTTGTAGAAATTCTCCCAACTAATACCATAAGAATTATTTGGAGAACACTAAGGAGAATGTGCATATTGAACTGGCACTTAAAGGGTTAAAGAAATGTCAGGCAATAAGTAAGGAGAATTGACAGACAGATTTGTTCCCTGCTGTACTTAATTCATTCAATTTATCTTCATCTAAGAAGGACACCTCTCTACATAATAATAATAACAATAATAATAATGAATTTATAGAGCGCTATTTCTAGTGCTATCCAAGAGCGCTTTACAATAATTTTAGAAGTATCACCAATAAAATTGATAAAAACATAAAAATATCTGAAACATGAGGAAAATAAACTAACTAATAAAACAACTAAGCTGTAAAAATAAAGAAAACTGAGGATCATTAAAACCTTTGAATGAAACTAACTAATTAACTAACTAATTTAACTAATTAACTAAGTAAATAACTAACTGACTAACTAAACTATCCGAATAACTAATTAACTGACTAACCAATAGTCTAATTATAAAATTTGTTAAAAAGGAATGTCTTTATACAAGTCTTAAAATCTGATAGCGAGCCGCTC
>Ga0126336_10002423_pt1 | contig 10578 bp, 9 predicted proteins | sample SidCmetagenome_FD_92530 | JGI IMG/M metagenome (GOLD analysis project Ga0126336, IMG submission 92530) | Coral microbial communities from El Islote,Puerto Morelos, Mexico - Siderastrea C C metagenome | ecosystem: Host-associated > Invertebrates > Cnidaria > Coral | place: El Islote,Puerto...
AATTCCTGGGGGGAGGGGGGGTCATCAAAGACCCCCTTGGAACGGAAATTCCGAAGGGGTGGGGGGATGCAAACCAAAAACCTTCCGTGGGAGGGGTATGGATATTTTCTGGAACCACACAATTGACACTAAGGACAATTAAACACTTCAGTAATACATCCTGCTCAATTTTTCAAGTGTTGATTCAAAATTAATTCAATATTATGGACTATGTTTTGTCTCATTACTGTTTGACAAACAAGGTTTGAGTTATCCAGGGTAAAATTATGAAGAAAAATACCTGAAAGGAAAAACATTAATGTCAATTTAGCAGGAGGTTCAAGTGATAAAGAGTAAAATTACAGTAAATGTATGAAGCAAACCCACAGGAAATCAACTTTGGTTCAAGTTAGCACAAGGTTTGAGTTACTGAGGGTTCGAGTTATGGGGAGTCAACTGTAATTGACCTCTTTGTCTAAGAAAACTTGTATAATATAGCATTAGAGTTGATTAGCCCTCCGTTGATGACAACTTCATTTTGACCCAAACAAAAGCTCATGCAGTCATTGTTGTGGAAAAAGTTGGTTACACTATTAATACAGCCAGATTTCCACAGCCAGATTTTCATGGCGTATTTGGTGGCCAGGTGAGCAGCAATATTGAACATAACTTACAATGAAGGGAAATGTTTCTATGGAAACAGTCGTGCTGCATCTGTAGAGGATTGAAACATTTCAATCTGATATGAGCTGAGATTCAAAAGTTGAGGTTTCTAGTGTTAACCCTTCACTTTGGAGAAATTATAACCAGTGATAAAAATGAAATTTCTCTTTACATTATCACTACTTGTTCAAACATTCAAGTGATGAGAATAAATGAGGTGATCACAAAGGATAGGATGTCTTGATATTTAGACAAATTCTCCTTACTAGTTCCATAAGAAATGTATGGAGAACAGTAAGGAGAATATGCATTTTTATATCAAGGCTTAAAGGGTAAACAATAAAAGGTCAGCTTTTGAATTTCTTTACAGTGGCCAGTTCACTGTGTGTCCACTTAGTTGGCGTAAGGTAAATTGACCTGAGGCCTGAGTTAGTAAGTTAGTAAGCAAATCTGTTGATGTCAGATTGGAAAAACACAGTGTGTCCTTTTGAAGGTCTGGGAATATTTAGACTTTTTTCCTGCAGCAAAGCAATGGTGATGATGGGGAGAGGTTGGAGGGAGGGAATCGTTTATGTAAGAATTGCATGTCCAAAGCTCTCTCTCTGTTAACCCTTTAAGCCCCAGTGTCAACCTGTATGTTCTCCTCACTGTTCTCTATTCATTTCTTATGGTAGTAGTTGAGAGAATTTGATCATACATCAAGACACTGTCTTTGGTGATCATTATCTTTATTCTCTTGAGCTGTATGTTTCATCAGTGCGTAATGGTATCGTAAGGAGAAATTAGATGCTTGACACTGTTGGGGCTACAGGGGTTAAAAGTGTCTCAACAAGATGGAGGATGCCATCATATTTATAACACATTGAGGCTAGTTCTTAACTTGTAGCCCAGTCCCATTAATTGTAACTTTTATCTTTTATATTTTATTCTTGCAAATATGTTCTAATTTGTCTTATTGATGCGATGACATTTATTAAGAAACCATTATTATTATTATGATCGTATCTATAACAAAATACTTGATTGTGATTGGTTCTCCGCACACCTATTTGATACGTAATTGGAGGGCGATCACTTGGGTGTCCAATTACAACTGTCCAATTTGAACATTTTGTAATTGGATAGCTGTAATCAGACAACTACGCTGCGCGCGCGTCATTCAGGTGCACTGAAATGGGTTCTTTTTATAGCTGTTTCTCCACTGCTTGCAAAACTGATAATTAAAAATATATCCCCAAAGGGCACGTAGATTTCCTAATCTCCCATTTTGTTAGAGATACGATTAACTGGTAACTGGACTTTGTGGCACACAATTCAGGGGGAATCGTGCTCGTAATTTCAAATGGTCCTCGTGCTATGCCCTCAGCTGATTTAAAATTACTGGCCCGATTACTCCCTGAATTGTACTCCACTCAGTCAAATTACCATTACACATTATTATTATTATTATTATTATTATTATTATTATTATTATTATTATTATTATATCAAGACACTCACATTTCGAACTTATTTAATTGGCAATTTTTCAAATGTCAATCAAGAAGCCATGCAAAAAAGTCACTTGATGCTCATCTCACACATATCTCTAGACAAAAACTTGTAAACAGCAATCGTTTCATTTTCAGGTCAAAGAAAAACACCAGCCAATATTTCCAGCCAACGACATCATCATCACAAGCGTTATTACATTTATAAAGAGTTTAGCTGATCCATCAAACCTTGACTGGATTGCACGCCAGGTTTTTAGATCCGAAAGAGTTGACTTGGCAGAGATCACTGAAAAACTGAAGAAAGCCGTGGAACATTATTCATGCCCCCCAATGGAGGAAGTGGCTCCAGCTCCACAATCTCCTGGCATTGCTCCAGGTAATACAAATGTAGGAACCATTGAGGCTCATTAGTTATAATCGTAAACAAAAAATTCTTATCATCTTGTGGAAATGTATAGCTTAATTAAATCCTTTCAACAACACCAGGTTATCTCTCCTCACTTTTTAACTGAGCATGATCCTTTGATTTGGTTGCAGCTTCCTTAACTTAAAATCAAATGTGTGCAGGAAAAAATCAGAACAATGATTAACAAGTTTATTTTGTAAAAATATCACAAAGCGTAATCTAATTTGATATAAGAGGTGATGTCAAATTTTGAAGAAGTGGTGGTCAATATCTTGTGTCCCATTTGTCACCCTGTTTTGTGTTAGCAACTGCTTCTACATAGGTCACATAAACATGCAAAGACAAAATTCCTCTAGGTTGGGATAATCATCTCAAATCAGGGTTCGTGTAGAGTCCTAGTCACTGAAATCCTTAGTTGCTGAAATCTATGTTAAGTCCAAGCCACAATTCATGTTTTTATTGTTTGGCATGGATCACAATTTGAGTCTCGGAAAAATGAGAAATGGCTGGGAAAAAGTATGGATAGAGTACTGAATTTCTTATCCATTTTTTTAAACATTTTCTTACAGGCCGTAAACAGAACGAACATCAGTATCAGAAAATGTGGCAGCATTGGCAACAGCACCAGTTTGTTCCTACACCTGCTGCACCCCAACAGAAGGGCACTGTAAGTAAATGATTTTTAAAAAAAGTATACATACTTTGATCAGAATGTTTGTGAACTCAATCCTAGCCCTTTAAGGACCATGCCTCCTAAAACCGATGTATTTTTGCAAAGGTTATGACTGTGGGGAAAAAGTAGATCTTAGCAATAGGGTTCGTGCGGGTCATGGAAAACCGGGAAAGTCATGGAAAATGAAGTTCTACAAGGGTCTTGTACAAAATGGATTTAGCAGTTGCTTTTTCTGTGAATGAAAATCACGAGAAGAGAAAATTGATGAGTCATAAACTGGATCCACTTCTCCTTTTTTGTAAACAAAAGGCTAAATTTCGGTCATGGACAACATTAAAAGGTCCTGGAAAAGGTCATGCAAAGTCCTGGAATTTTAAAATGTTGAAAGGGTACGAACCCTGAGCAAGGGTTTTTGCAATCCAAAAAGAAAAATGTGGGTAACCACACATTTTTCAGAGATAGTTAAGCAACCATAATTCTAAAAAAAGCATTAAATTACAAAGAATGTATGGCAATTTCTTTCCAAATTTAAGCACAGTTATCTCTGAAAAATGCCTGGCTACCCCCAACTTTCTTTTTGGATTCTGATAGCCCTTGCTAAGATCTGGTTTTACCACATGGTCATAAACCCACAAAAATGTTATGTTGGAAGGCAAATTCCTCAAGAAAATCTGAATACCCCGAGATGCGCAGAACGTATGCACAGTAACAAAAGGAGGCTCCATCCTTAAAACTTGCTCATTCACTGAGTTTCTTCACTCAAACACTTAAGCCATGGACAAACACATTTAACTGAGATCTTGCTCGCTTTATATCCTTTGACCGTCGTGGGACAGAATGACCTTTTATGTGAACCTGCCTTAAACATTTCTGCTTCACACCAAATCAGATAAGCATTGCAGACCTTGGGTGGCACTGGTTTTGTCTTTCCTGGTTGTGTTCATTCAGAGATTCTGGGCATGTGACCCAACCTTTTAGAACTCAGACACATGTATTTAAATGGGTAGCAGGGCTCAACATTAACAGTTGCACCTTTGCCTGGGGCAACTAAAATTTAATCAGGGCAAGTAAGTTTGGGACCTTAGTTACCTGGTCGGGCAACTGAAATTGTCAGAAATCCACACTACCAACTTAAAAATTGAAAACTTGTTAAATTTTTCTCTAAAGTGAAGAGCAACAAGTTGAGTTTCCACTCTTGTGTTGCAGCCTGCAAGCTGAAATGTTCATAAAATTTTGAAAATGCATGTGCGGAAACATTTGCAGTAATGAGTTGTCTAGACAAACCAGCATGTTTCACGCTTGAGCAAATAATTTTGGTAAAAAGCGAGCTGTTCATGGTAGCTCGAAAAATGGTTGGACTGTTACAACTGATTTATTCATATTCCTTGTGTTTTACTTTTAAAAATAACATAACTGATAAAATATACTTCTAACAGCATTTTTCAGATAAAGCTTTCATTTGGTTTGTCTGTGCTGAATGTTTTGGGCAACTACAATTCTTCCTTGGGTAACTAAACTGTGAGACTTTGTTCCCCAAAGGGCAACCAACTTAAAAACTTAATGTCGACCCTTGTGAAGTCTTATAGTTTGGTGAGAGAAGCGTTGTACAAGGCTTCTTCTTATTCAATGAGAACAAAGCAATCCTTTGAGTCTCTTCATTCTAAGAAATTGAATATCGTAAGTCCCAGGTGATGATCAATAACGGCAACACTCTACCAGTTTATGATTATTTCCAATTGCTTTTTTTGTTTTGGATGACAGAGAACAGAAAAATGTCAAAAGCATTTCACTATAAGTTGTAACTAACTTATTTACGTGTTTATTCATTTTGTATGATTTTTTTTCCCTTCCTTAAAAGATGGCTGAGGAAAGCAACAGCAGTATAAACCAGATTCCAGACATCACAGATCTACAACAAAGTTTATCTTCACTTCAAGTTCAAGACACTCAAGATGCTGCAGTCATGAGTGCTGCTCCTATGTCACCCCTAGGGGACCCCCCAACATTACAAGAAACTGCCACATCACCTCTGTTGTCACATCAGCCACTGCCAGTTTCACCTTCACAAGTCCTCCCCACCCCACCCCCCTCATCTGAATCTTCACCATTGGTTTTGTCAACTGGGCAAGACACTGATCACATGACAACTACTGACATAGCAGGTGGGTTAATGTTGGGGTGGCAATGTTTTGAAGATGACTATCCTTCATTTTGGCTTGGTGGTCTAGTTACAAGTGCAGGGGTTTCAATAAAATTTGAAGTGGGCAGCTAGTTTGAGTAGAGTAACTGACTGTACCAACAAGGAGTTTAAAAAAACCTTTCTTTAATTTCTTCAATTTAGGGAAAAGTAGCCAACAATAGCCAGTGCTTTTTGTCGGCCGTCGGTTCTTATTAAAAGTGCTGAAATGCATCAGAGTTTGTCTATGACAGTGCTAGCGAAGCCTTTCTTTAAGTCCACAAGAAAATGAAGTCTCTGCTGAAATTGTGTCAAATTGCGATTAAGCATGCCTGAGGTGTTGGTTAGATACAGTTTTGGACATGGCCTGTATTTGCATAGTTCATTAGGTGACAACACGAAGGTGTCATATCCAAACAAGGCAAAGGATGGATTTGTTTGTAGCATACTTGAACTGCTGTCACATTTGCCTATGCAGAGCACCAGTGTGTTTGATCCTTTGACAAGAATCTTTACATTGTTGTCACTCAGGTTACCTTCCTTTTAGCCAATCTAAGTCCAGATTTAACAAAAGGAAATCTTTTCCATTTGATTTGGAGCATACCGAACTGAGATTGCAATCTAAAATATGGTCCAATCCATTTTGTGTAGGAGCAAACCAATCTAAGATCATAATCTGAACACTCCATGTAGAAAGGTGGACCATTCAGATTAGGTCTTACTGATTGACTTGAGGAATGCAGCCCTGGTGTGTGGAGTAAAACATTCACCACCAACATATGATATGTTGCAGTTGTTACATTATTTTATGATGTTTTTATTGCCACTTGACTTTCAAGATACCTTCTGCATTGTTTTATCTCAGGTGCTAATTACCAACAGAAACCTCTTCCCTGTGATTCAAGAAACTTGCTAACTTGTTTTCTATTTTTGTACTTTCAGAAGAAGAAGAAGAAGAGGCCACAATTAAAGGTGCCATTCCAGACATTCCCAAGCGTGTCCTGGACATTACACTGTATCGCCATCAATCAGGAAACATGATAGAAGCTTTGTATCAAGTCCTTACAAAAGCAGAGATCACCATTGACATGTCCATAGAAGATGAGCATCTCCCTGAGCGTCTTCCTTCAGCACTCCTTTACCGTAAAGTCCGGCAGTGTGTCTATGGAATTCTTTTTGACGTGGCTGCTAAACAGAAGAAGGATGAGAAGCTTGATGCTAGCTCTTTGGCAGTTAAGGAGTGGTGTGTTTATGGCGGGAGGCGATTGGACGACCCTGACCTTGTTGAGCCAGTACAGCTTGATTGGGAAGTACCTCCAGTTGATAAGCTTTGGTTCAGCAAAGGAGCCACAGCAGATAGTAACAGGCTTAAAGCATTTCTGTCATGTATGATGAGTGATACACCCAGCATGACACAGACTGTCATAGTGCCAAAGAGACTCGTCATCCTGTGTTGCATTCTCAGGTAAATTTAAGTTTTGCTCAGTTACAGTTCACTGACAATAATAAAGAGAATTGAAAGGGCTTTTCATTGTTGCAGTGTTTTCGAAACATAGAATGGTCACAAAAAAGTATGTATATTTTTTACACCTGGGCAAAGTGTAATTATCTTTACATCTCTGTTGTTTGGCCAGTACTGTAAAGGTGATGGTGATGTCGTAGCAGCTCCTCTACAAAGAGAACCTCTAAATGTCCATTGTTGCAAAATATCTGAAAAACTAATTTGATGACCAATCCCTGCTTTTTTGGAAAATTCACTAAATTATTTAACTTCTCTGGGAGTGTGACAAATCAAAGGCATTCAGGGTATATCAAAAAGGCATGATGCGTAACATGACAAATTGGAAATGTCATTCAGGTCCGCAGCCTTACACTTTAAGTAGGCATTATTATGGTTTGCCCACCTCCTTGGCCTCAGACGTGAGCAGAAAAAGTTGTTTGCATGACTTCAAAACCTACTTGTTATTGGCGACGGGACAAAACTTGTGTTAAAGAGCCAGTGTCAGCCAAAGTGCTTTGCACGCTTGTGTTTTTGTTTTGAAACAGCTTTAAGCGTTAGGCTGGCGCCTTTGCCGGACTTTTCGCAAATTATACCGTACCGCTCTGGCCTTTCAGGGTGCTGATATGAACAGTAGTAGCCTCTGAAAATAGAAATATCTTCATCACTAGATGTTACTAAGGAAAACAACTCTACATCAGACTTCGTAGTCAATGCATATAGCAACCGATCAATTGATCTTGATAGAAGTAAAACCAGAGCAGCCACTTTTACTCAATATGAAAAAAAGACAAAAACAAGTAGTAAGAATATTGACGTCTTCATCACTAGATGTCACTGGAGAAAACTACTCAAGATCTGACTTTGCATTCAATGCGTGCTACATGGATCAATTACAGCCCGATCGATTTTGATTGTGCGATCGATCGCATCCACCGATGTCGATGGATGCAAAATGAGAATAGCCACTTGCACTTTTTGTAAAAATAAAACATAAAAAGACAGTGAACACAAGGAATAATTAAGCAAAACAGCACACGTTCATGACCATAAGTATTACTTTGGAGCAGGCCCGTAGCTACTGTTGTTTTGTGGTAAATTAACATTCCTTCTGTTTTCATCGGGCAATGAATGTTGCACTATTTCATGAAATGCAGTGTCAGTACTATTGCTGGAACCCTCAGATGTTTTTCTTTCCCTCCGCTACTTTCCTTCAGCTGTACAACTTTCGCAGAGCCCGAAAGACCCGGCCTTCACCTCAGCTTTTCCAATTTAAAGATCTCCTCCACCACGAAAACACTTCAGAATTCGGAAATCCATACAACGACACTTAGATGTCAAGTCAAAATTCACACAAGTGCTTCCGGATCGCTAACGGCAGCGATGGAAGAAGATACAAATCAGACTTCACAACAATCAAGAAAATGGCGGATTTTTCATATCTGAAAAATGTCCCTCGGCACGCAAAGCACTTTGGGTGACAATGGCTCTTTAAGTACCGCTTGACTAGAATTTGCTTATTGTAATTTTTTTTAATTAGGTACCTCACAGCTCATGGACGCTTAGTGTTGGCACCTCGTGAACTTGACGCCTTCCTTGCCCAAGCTCTCTCTCCTCATCTAACAGCAGAGTGCAATGCCTCTAACCTGCGAGAAATCAAGCTCACACGTGTAGACGCACGTGCTGTCCAGCTTGCTTCCATCTTCATGAGTGGTGTTCAAGCGGCCATTTTTGCCAATGATGCATGCGCTGTGCCAATCCCGTGGGAGTTGGTGTGTCCTTGGAATTATTTTGACGGCAAGTTGTTCCACAGCAAATATCTGATGGCAGTGGAGAATGCCACGCTTATAGAACTGTGTGATGGAAAGGTCAGTAGTTAATTGACATCTTGTGTTGTCATTTTCTTATCGATGTTGTTTACTGGCGGTTAAAAATTTTACTACTAAATATGGGTTTTGCATTGGGTGATTTTTGGAGGGATAGCAGTGGTGTAGTGGTTAGAATGTTGGACATTTGATCAGATTAGAGGGCTCAAGGCTTGCATCCTTCACTGTGCTCATTGTCTTTCTTTCTCTTGTCTTAGAGTGGACGTGTGGAGAAGCTGCAGCGAATGAGATGGTGCATTACAGAAGGTCTACAGTCAGATTTCAGTCCTACTCCAACTGGCATGGTACCACGATTTCCAGGCCAACATGGCGACGGTTTACTCCCAACTCCTGTGGCATTTCCTTTTGGCCCAGTACCACCTGCTCTTCAGAGCCTTGCGATGCCAAATGCTACTTTCTTCCCTGCTGGCGCAAACATCCCACAGATGCAAACCATGGGGATGAATGCCAGGCGAGGGCGTGGTCCAAGTAGTAGGCAGCCTGTGTCTGGATTGGGGGGTCAGTTAGAGGTGGCTGGAGTACCTATTGCAAGATGGGGTGGCAACAAGGCTGGGCGTGGCTACAGTGAGAAGGACCGTATTGTTGTTGGGGGTCCTTCAAGTGTAGAGATGGGACAGCCTAGAAGGCGGGGACGTGGGTATCCCCCACGGGCCAGACGCGGTGGGAGTGCTGGAGCTCGTAATGTGTCTTGGGCAGTTGAGGTTGATAAAGAGTATGATAGAAGCATTGGGTACATTGATCAACCAGTCAAACCTAAGAAGTCTACCAATATCAGTCAAGTGCGAGAAGGTGGCGATGGTGGAAATGATATCCCAATGATTCCTCGGGGGCATGGGGATGGAGCCAATGATGTGGAAAACATTGCCGCTGACGGTCTCGGAGGTGGTGCCCCATTGCAGGGGGGTATGCACCCCCATCCCATCCCTGGACAAACAGCTGCCATGTCTCAGTCTGCGCCAATGCAGTTCAATGGTCAGCCATATGGCACACCTGACATACCCCGGATACCAGTAGCACCTGGCTTGGATAAAGCTCCTGGCAGTCAAGTCCCAGTTATCTTGGCCAAGCCTGGAGACATGCCGGCAGGCATAGCAAGGGGTCGCGGCATCAGCGTTGGCATGGGAGGTGAAGTGCCACCTTATAATATGCCAGCAGGCATTGTTGACGCTGGAAGCAAAGGGAGAGGATGGTGGTGGGAAAAACAGCAACAGCAACAGCAACAGCAACAACAGCCACCATCGTGAAATTTCTATCGACTTCAAAATGATTCACCTCAAAGAAATAACTCTTGGGACAGATCTCTTGCTTGTAGAAATGTACATCTCCCATCAGAAACTTAACTGTCCATTTTTCAAACAATACTCACATTTTTTCTGATGTTTTGATCTAAAGATAAATGCTCTAAAATGATCATTGATGAAACAAAACAAGCCCAGTGCTGTATTCTGTTTGATTAGTTTGTAGTCATGAAGGAAGATCGTCAGTTCCTTCATACCTTTTGTGAGCTTGAGATGTACAGTGAGGTAAATGTTCTGTTGTTATTTAGTAGAACAATGGTTATGTAGGTGGTTCTGCTTATACCATGATTTTGTTGAGATTTTTTCAACCATTTCACTCCCATAAGTGCCTAGAATCAGTGTTGTTTCTTGAGATCATTTCTTAAGAATTATGACCCCCCCCCCCCAAAAAAAAAAAAAAAAAAGTTTTTTTTAAAACACCTTAAAAAAATTCAAAAAAACCAAAAAAAAAAAAAAAAAACAAAAAAAAAAATAAATAAAACAACACACTTTAATGAACACAATTA
>Ga0126336_10002424_pt1 | contig 10576 bp, 9 predicted proteins | sample SidCmetagenome_FD_92530 | JGI IMG/M metagenome (GOLD analysis project Ga0126336, IMG submission 92530) | Coral microbial communities from El Islote,Puerto Morelos, Mexico - Siderastrea C C metagenome | ecosystem: Host-associated > Invertebrates > Cnidaria > Coral | place: El Islote,Puerto...
ACTTTGGATTATTTTTTCTTGAATTAGCTTACCCAAAGGGATGTTTTGGCAAAATAAAAAAAAATTCGATTTTTTGTGAGTGTCTTTCGATTCTCGATATTCTCAGAAAATGGCTCTTAAACACTAAGCTCTTCCCTGAAGCTCCAGTACTCCCTAGACAGCTCATCAACTTGCTCTTTTTCAGCGTGCCAGCCTTCCATAACATACTCCTTCACTACTCTAAAAGTCTCATCAACGCTTAAAGTGTCTTTGAATCTCTTCAGTGTACTGCTCTGGAATCCAAGTGCGTCAACAAGATTTACTCCAATGACATCCTCGGGTTGACTGTCCGGTTCAGTGTCACTGAGAGGTGCTCTGCTAAGACAGTCTGGGATGACTTGTTGCTGTCCAGGAACATACCTCACATCACGATCATACTTGGTACGTTATAGCAGCATCCTTAGTAGCCTGGCAGGGGCATCATTCAGTGGTTTCTTGAAAATGGACTTCAACAGTTTATGGTCCATTTCAACAATGACTCTTCGCCCATATACGTGTGTGAAATTTCTGTGCTCCCCATACAATAGCTAACACCTCTCTTTCGATGTTGGCATATCTTCTCTCACTGGTAGTTAGTGTCTTTGAGCTGAACGCAATTGGTTTGCCTCCTTCCATGTTCACTGCACCAAGTCCATTCCTACTTGCATCCACATTAAGCACTGTTTCTTTGTTGTTGTCAAAATAAACCAGTACAGGTAAAGCAGTAGTTATGACCGAGTTTAGACTGTCAAAGACATCTTGTTGTGGTTTCTCCCACAAAAAAGCTGCATCTTTCTGAGTAAGCTGTGAGATGGGTCCTTGTAAATCAGCTTTATGCTCAATGAACTTGTTTAACTAATTGACTGTTGCTAATACCCTGAGGACACTTTACTTGTCTGTTGGTGGAGGTATCTCATTGATGGCCCTTATTTTCTCAGGATCTGGTTTCAACGCCTCTGATAAGAATACATGTCCAACATAGCTTACTTCTGGAACTCTTAGTTTCACTTTCTTGGAGTTGGGCTTCAACCCTACTTCTCTGCTTTTGTCAAACACTGCTCTCATCTTCTGATCAATATCTGTTGGATCTTTACCATGTATCAAAAAATCGTCTACGATAATTTCCACCGGAACCCCTTCAAATAGTCTGTCCATTTCCCTTCGATAGATTTCAGGTTCCGCTGAAATACCGAAAGGGAGTCTCATGACTCGGTAGCGCCCCCAAGGAGTGTTGAATGTTGAATGTTAGGAGTTTGGAACTCTCTCCAGTACCCACTGCAGGCATCAAAGGAATTTGAAAGGTCTGAGCGCCTGAAAGGCGATTTGATTTGCCACCTCCTCTACGGTAATCACTGGTTAAGGGGGTCGTTTTAGTGCCATATTTAGGTCCCTTGGATCGATGCAAATTCGAACATTGTTCTTAAATGATGGACTGTCTTTATCTTTTGCTTTCCTCTTGTCAATAACGACCGTAGATCAGACCCATGGTCTGTGGTCCTCCTCTTTCACGATAATACCATCTTCTTCCATCTCTTTGAACTTTTCTCGCACTGGTTCAAGCAGAGCGTCGGGTATTTTTCTCGGAGGGTGGACCTAATGGGGGAACTGAAGGGTCAATCTCCAAGTGCACTTTGTTGGGCGATTTACAGAAAAACAATCGATATTCACACAGCACCGGGTCAGTCTTGGAAAATGCTCTCATCTCCATCTCGTTCCAATGTTTCTGGACTAGCCACACGTGGTGCTGGAGTATCTATCAGTTGAAGATTCATAAATTTGAGCACTTCCAGATCTAGACAGGCATCACAGCCAAGTAATGGTGAGAAATTTCCTTCCACAACACGGTACACCAGATCCAGTTTTTGGTTCTTGTACTGAGTCGGAAGAGATACACAGGCCACTGGATGTACGGGTTTTGTTGCAAGCCATCCTTTCAATGGTAGCTGGATCTTTCGTAAAGGTTTCTTAATTTGTAATTTCCTTGTACAAGCGGTAAGGGATGACTGTAGCTTCTGATCCCGTGTCTGCTTTGATTTGAACATCTCTTCCTTGAGCCTTTCTTGACATTCTCTTTGCAAATCTGCGCAAAGTGTCCTTCTTACTCACATTTGATGCACTTTTTTTTCCAAAGGAAGGACATATGCTAGCTGACTAAATTGGTGATTGTAGCCACAGAACTTACAGAAACGTGCAGTTATCCTGTCCTGTCCTTTAGACCTCTTCGCTATCTGAATTACTAATGAACGTTCGGTACCAGCGTTTTTTAGCAAATTTAACTTGAACTCCTGCAATTCAGTTGCCTCAAATGTTCTACAATAATCATGAGCAATGTACGGGGTGAGATCTGGTTTTTTAAGCAATTCTTCTATCTATTCATCAGATAATACTCCACCAACAATACGATCTCTAGTGAACGAATCTCGTAAGTCTCTAAATTCACACGTTAGAGATAACCTCTCAAGTTCAATCACAAAGTTATCAATCCTCTCTCCCTCTTTCTGCTTTCGCTTTTTAAAGATTAGCCGTTCACAGATAACATTCCGCCCCCTTCACATGGTTCCTTAAACTTCTTACAGACATCTGTGTAGCACTCTTTGCTTTCTCCCTCCTTCAAAACGAATAGACTATACTCCTCGATAGCTTCCAGTCCAGCACAACGAAGTAAGATGTTTACCTTTAGTCTGTCCGGCTTTTCACCCTTCCCTTTCGCCACAAGATAAATTTCAAACTGCATGAGAAACTTCCTCCAATTTTCCGATGCTTCTGCATCCAGTACTAACGAACCAGGAACGCGTGACTCTCTCTCGGCCATCTCGACTTGATTTTCGAACTTTTTGCCGTTGCTTGCAATTTATTTACTTAAATGTAAAGAAGATCATCGCAGTTATAGACGCAACTTTTATTTGCAGCTGAAAAAATTCAGGTTTGTACGGGATTCAAACCCTTGACCTCTGCGATACCGGTGCAGCACTCTAACCAATTGAGTTGACAAGTTAACTGGGAGCTGGTCATTTAGTGGGTTTGTTGTAAACCCGTAAAGGATGAAGAAGAAATAATGAATATATGAACATCATTTATTAGAACTGCGGGATGAATAATTAAATGTAAAGAAGATCATCGCAGTTATAGACGCAAGTTTTGCATATTGAGAGCATATTGAGTTAAGTAGATAAGTATGAATTAGTCGACTGATGGGGCACACTTCTGATCGGTCCTTGTAAATGTCATAACGTTTCGGCTGTTCAGCCTTCTTCAGATTACAATTTTTAAAAATTAGAAACTGAAAACTACGTGCAATGGTTGTGAGACTTTAGATGCTGACTTATATCCTTTACGTAAAATGGAAAACAGAAAGCTTTGTAACAAAACAAAAGGTCCAAATTACAAACAAGAACAGAACTTAAAAAGTGACAATCACAATAACAAAAAAAGATACCAATAATAAAAACTAGTGAACGAACTAAAGTGACAATTGTTATGTAACGTTTCAACCTAACAAACTCCCTAAACTGAGGGCCCCTGAATAATCCCATAAAAAGCCGCTATAACAAAGTCCCTGAACAAATTCCCTGCACAGGTTCCCTGAACGGCAGTTAACCAAAGCAAATAACAAATTCCCTCAGTAGGACTTTTGAACCCAAAAACAGTCTGATATAACAATTGAAAGTAACAACGAAGCGAGGTAAACTAGCAACAGTGTTATTTCCATAGAGTTATGACATAGAGTTAGAGTTAAGCTTTAAGCCTAACCCTAACGCTAACCCTAAACCCTAAACTTCTTGGCTATCCAAAATGTTGAATTCCGGATTTTGGCTGAAGGCTTAACTCTAACTCTACGCCCTAACTGTACAAAAATAACTCTAGAAATAGCCGTCCCCCAACGAAGCTCAAATAAAACACACAAAAAAAACCTAGATAAGCGGCAATAGTATTAACTAGCAATACGCGAAACGCTCTAATAGTTATTGTAGTTAATTCGATGTTTAGATTGAAATTCTCGTCTTTTGTTAAGGCCATGCGGATTAAGCGCGAACAATTGTGAGGTCCAATAGGCTTCCCTAGTAAGTAACAGTTGGTCGAGAAATTGACAGTTGAAATTGAGAAATTTGTTTAATGACAATGAAACTAATTTGTGCAATATCATGTTCGGAACTATTGTTATGCACCACCAATTCACGTGTTCTCCTATTATTAAGCACACTTGACTTGTGATTACGGGATCTAACTTTAAGCTCGGTTGATGTAGAGCCAACATACCGTGAATTGCATTTTGGAAGTTTGAAGTAAGGAATTCTTACAAAGGTCACATCTTTTGCCACATCAAGAACAACGTCCCTATTTTTTACCCTTCTAGTAACCGTTGACCGAAATTTCGATGTTGCTAAAATCTCTTTGAGATTCTTGGTTCTACGATAAGCAGGGAAATCAGATTTGGATGGAAAATTTTCTTTAACTTGAGGTGAAGAGTGTAATAAATGAATGTACCTCCTGGTAATTTCTTGAATGTCAGGCAAAATAGGATTCTAATCAAGCACTAACTTTCTTGTCGGATTTAACCTTTTTGCTTAAGAGCGACTTTCTGTAAATACCATCTATAGTCATACAAGATAGAAAAATCGAAATCGCCCAAACTTTGCCACAATAAAGACCTTGGGAAACTATTCTAGAAATACAGGTTTAAGCTGTTTTGGGTTTATATATTCCGAACAAGACAATATTTTAATATTTGGCCCTGCCATGGGCCTCGGAAGGGCTGAAAATCCCCTATTTAGTTGGCCTCCTATGGAAAAAATTCAAAGAAGCTGATTAAAATTTCAGTGTTTGCGAATCCAGTGATGCCACCTTTACCTTTTGTCGTTGTTACAACGTAAGAATATTTAAACAGCAAATTCTGAGGATTTTTTAGAATGACCGTTAGAAACGGCGTTTTTAAAAATGTCAATATTGGGTTACTTCAGTAGCAGAAATCACTGCATGGTACATAGCTTTCGAACTCAAGTAAACCTTCTGATGAAATAGTAACTTTAGTACTATTGAAATATGAAATAAAATTTTGGGGCAAAAAAGAACGTTGTGTGACAACAACAGTTGCATCACCTGCCCCCCAAAATAAGCTTCATTGCACACAGTTGACATTGTCGCCTCTGCGAGACCCTTTTTTCTTTCAACTTAGTCCCAGCTGAGTTTTGGAATGTAATATTGAGAAACAAATGTTATGTTTTGCTTTGGAGACAAGCTAAATTCCTCTGTACAAACAATTCGCGTGTGCCGATGGTTGATGATTATCGCTGGATTATAAAATTTTGATGGCCTTTGTATTCGGTTCACTCATTTTAAGTTACTTCTTTAAGAGCAACGTTATTGTGGTGAAAGAAAACTGAGATAATTTATAACTAACCTTGGATTTCTCGGGTTCAAGGAAGTTCAATTCGGAGATAGCACATGGAGCGCGACAAGTAACTCAAGTTGGCGTGACTTTCGATTCCAGGCACTTCGCAGAGTTACAACCCGATTTCTGTTTGGCAGGCAAGAATCGACGAAACATGCGATTTTGCTTACAGTCTTAGATCGTCTGTACAGGTTCCGAAATCTTCGTGTCTGCAAATATAGTTTTCGAGTTATGGCATCTTGTTATTATTCGCGATTCGTTGGGGGGGTTTGCGGTCCTTGTATTATTAATCCAGCAAATGTTCAGTGTATCTTAATCGGCCAGTGCGCAAAAGACATTCAAGGTCATCTTAAAACCCTTCAAGTTCGGGATTACTCCTTGAATAGTGGGCCGAGGCTATACTACTGTTGGCAAGGGCAGGTTAGTGTTTTCTTTATCTTGACTGGAGATTACGTGAAAACATTGGCCACTTACTGGACAAAATGCTAAGGTCAACAGTAACTATTTCAGTCGCTGCAATTATCGCAATTTTTGTGTAATCGCGAGTTCCTCACTCATACCACCCCCTCTCCTCTGGGGAGAGGGTGGGTTGAGTAAATATTGGCATAAGCATTGAGGTACCATAAGCATTGGGGTACGACATTTCGATAAACTCGACTTTCCATTAGCCTGTGTCTTCTTGCACTTCCGGTATGCGTCACCAGAAACACCGGAAAAATCCCGGGGAAATTACATTTGCAATTATTTGCTAAGTCACTCCTGCAGACAAGCATCACTAAGTTCTCCATTAACCTTTTAGCAAGCCTGGAAAACACCCCCTACCCCTCACCCCCATTACCTGCTCAATTTTAACATAAAGATTAACTTTGTTTGTTTTGATCACACGTTTTCATAAGGTATGTTTGAAGTGAATAAAGAGAACTTAAACTCAACAATCTGTCCGCGTCATCGTGACAGCTGGGGAATTAGATAGCGACATAAAAAAAATTGCTCATGCCCAGACAGCTGGACAGGATACCAAAAGAAAACTAAAGGGGACCGCGGCATAACGCTGCTGCAGTCAAGAGCACTCTTTTACCAAACTCGAGTGCTACTCCCTGTCGATTCTCGTAAGTGGCTGCTTTCTAATAAAAATATTTATTTGTGTTATTGTCAGAAACATAAATATAAGCTTAAACAAACCTTCTATAACAAAGATTATGAAGCTGAACATAGTACCAATAAGGGCTGCCATCCAGACACTGGGAACTCCTACTACTGAGGGACATGCTAGGGATCAGTCCAAGGGAGGTGTCCTAAAGTAAGAGGGTGTTTATCAAGACAATAGATGCAGGAAAATGGGATTGGGACGTACACATTAAGACAAATTTAACTGCACTTTGCTTTTATAATGATAGGAAATTTGAACATTTACCTTGATTGTGACGTTCAGGACAGTAGCCCACAACCCGGAGCGTTCAACCCTCATACAAAACCTATGTCATGGCGTTTTTACAGACAGGTTTACAATTAAAGTTTCCAGCGAAAGTTTAAGTTTCAGTGCGCATGAATTCGCAGCACTACAAAAATAGCGGCCACAGATCATCTAATTTGTGTTAATCAGAATTGACATAAATTAATATTTTGCCGGCACAGATCAGAGAACTGGGTTCGAGCGTTGTGCGCGAAGGATCGCGGATTTGAAATAGTTACCGTTGAGTTATTCGTGTCATTCTACGGTCAGCCTCGCCGGGTCAACTTGGTTTTGTGAAAATTAGTTTCAGTTGTTCTATTGGCATGATTTTCGTTATCAGCTTTATTCTTGTCTAATGCTAAAATGTCAATTTGTCATTCGATATTCATGTTATAGCTGCTTTATTCTATTAGTTTTATACACCTTAAAACCCCGAAGGTAGCGCCAGAGCATAGGTTGGGGGTACACGGTCCCTATTTTTTCCCAAAGTTGGATTTTTGGGGTTTACGTGTTAGGGTATGGCGAGTTTAGATTTATTGTAATGCTTGAGTATTTATGTGAGTTAATAAAGTCCATAACAAACTTAGGCCACAAAAAAATTATGCAATTTAGGCTAAGGGTAGTTTGAATCTACCCATGGGTTATTATTAACTGTAACCAGCGGTGTCGCTTTTAATGTTCGCGGTAACGCTTTTTCCGACTTATTGACTTACAAAACGCATGCAAAGTAAAAGACAAATCCTCTAAGATCTGATATACTTTGACATCAGATGTTAAAAGCAGAACTGCACTGAGCAAAGCGCGTGGTCCGCTCCACGAGGGAGACGTCCCTATAGAGAAAATAAAGAAAAAATTTAGATGAGCGGGAAAAGGAAACTCCTCTTTCAAAAAACGGCCCAGAAAAAATATTGCCCAGAGTAAGCAGTATAAACTACAGCATGAAGTGTATAATGCCCAACCAAAGCAGAAAACAGTACGTAAGCTTTAAGTGCGGTGCGAAGATCAAGATTAGCGGTAAGTTTAGGTTAAAATCCTGCCCGACAGATAACAACAGCTCAGTACAGAGCTGACTACCCAAGTGGGACAAATTACTCGACAGATAACAACAGTTCAATACAGAACTGACTACCCAAGTAAAGCAGTCTGCTCGACAGATAACAACAGCTCAATAAAAAGCTGACTACCCAAGTAGAGCAGAATCGGTTAGCGCGCGCGTACTAGTAATAGCTGAATGTAAGTTAGTACAATGTTAGCAGCAAGCTTAGGTTAAATCCTGCTCCACAGATAACAACAGCTCAGTAAAGAACTGACTACCCAAGTGAGACAAACTACTCAACAGATAACAAAAGTCCAATACAGAACTGACTACCTAAGTAAAGCAGAATGCTTGACAGATAACACAGTTCAATAACAAAGCTGACTACCCAAGTGGAGCAGAATCGGTTAGCGCGCGCGAAGGTTACTATCCCGCGTGCTAGACAGATCAAAACAACTCACTAAAAAACTGATTAGCCATGACCAAGTGCAACAAAGCAATTCAGAGCGAGTAAATATGATGGCTTATAATAGCATACATAGTCGTCAAACTCATAACTTCAATTTCAACTTACTTTTTAGTATCAGTGCTCTTTTCCTTGCGTCGATCATTGGGGATTAGACGCCAGTCCCGCGGCCTCGTATTTCCAGGAGTTCATTTCAATGAACTCCTGACAAAAATACCAGCTCTCCAACTGAGTCTGATGAATTTTCTCTTGGGCTCAAAGCTTTTAGTCACGAAAACTGATTTCTGCAGAAAAAAAATGCCCACCCCCCCCCCCCCCCCCCTTAATCAAAGATATAATTTTTATTCCCTTCCATTTTCCGGCAGATGGGTTCAACTCATATACAAGATTTTCAAATGAGACCTCCTGGACAGAATTTTTTTGCGACCAAAGCCTCTACATTTCTTGGGGCCTTATGCATTCTAAATCAGTGCGGGCCATGATAGGCTTCTCTTGCGGCATTTATTGCATTGTATAAGTTACCAAACGCTTGGTTTTTTTCACGCAATGAGAACGTGCTTAAGAACGGCATCGGAAATGTTAACGCTGGAGAAAAAAATCTTTTGAAATCATGCAAACAGTCGGGATTGATTTTCAAATGATTCAGATGCAGCATGAAGAATTGTACTGCCTGTCACCGCAACGTTAATGGCCTCGCGTCTAAAAGTGGGTCACGCGTGTTATCTCGTCGTATGTTTTATGTGATTCTCTGTGGGGACAATTTAAGTAATTACTTTTACAGCGTCATCCAAACTCCTCGCTAATTGTAGTCTGTCAGCTTTATTAGACACACCCTTTCATCATTTTGCGTCTCCTGCGGAGAATTTTTTTTTGTGGTCTAAGTTTGTTATGATCATGGGACTGTCTGACCGATGTGCCCATGCCTCAAGTGTTGTTCGTGTGTTCGGTTGTGCAGTGGAGACAAAATTTTCTTTCTTCTTCTAAAATGCCCAATTCGTAATGCAAAGCTTAACACAAGGCTGATAAATCATTTGAAAAGCATGTGATTAGTAACACAAAGGCTACTTTAGGGTCCTAAATTCGCCTGAAATTCAGTCGAAAAATAAACTGGTATGTAAAAACGCCGTGACACGAATATAGGGCAGTGGTGCGCTCCGGGTTATGGGCTCCTGTTCCGGATAATTGCTCATACAAAATGCTGTTGCCAAAAAAAAGCCGATGCACACGCAAGACGCACTACACGTGTGCCTCTTGCCTGCACGTCGTCGGAATTGTGGCCTACTTTTACACTGGCCCCTGTCACTGACTTTAAAGCCAACACAAAATTGGTTTTTGTTTGTTTGTTGTTGTTTTTTTTTTTGCGATTAATAGAAGTGACAGGATATAGCCAATGCGTCAAACCCCTGATACGTGCTAAAATTCAAGTCACACTTTTGCTCCCTTTTGGACTGATGAAGAAAAAGTTGTCGGGGTAAATATTTGTTCAAGCTGTGTCAGGAACTAAATTACGCCTTCAACTTCTTGTGTACAACGTCTCGTTTTTTTTAAATTTTACTTGATTAAGATTAGCTTTAAAGGGAAATGGCTTCTAGAGGGAAGAGACTAAATGTGTTAGTTATTTTGTGATCTATTGCTTTTGAGCTATTTGCAAACAATGTCGAACAAGACTTCGTGATCACCAAAAGCCAGAAGAAGCTGGTTTATGCATTACTGAGTTAGATAATGTTTCAGAAGTAGAAGTGCATAAGAGTGATACAACGACTCCTGCCTTTAGAAACGAAACGTCTGTATTGGTGAGTTAACTGGAATTGCAATATAAGATTCAATATGGATAGCTTGAGCACAGGTTATTGAATGATAATGAAAACGTTGCTCTTCCATTTTTACCTTTAAACAGGGGGAGAATGTGCTGTCTCAGACGCTGGCCGAACTTTCCATCACAGGGGCAGATTCAAGCTTTTACACTCCCTCAGGCACATGTAGCAACGACACAGCATCCGATACCGACGCTCAAAGTCAACAGAGGGTGCAGAGGGCAAAACTTAACGAATTTCTGAGTGTTTGTAACATTGGAAACGTTGGGGTGTACAAAAAAGTGGAACGATGCCAGTTTGCGCACTAGAGAAAGTCGTGTGTCAAAGGCAAAAGAATCTGTCGTGGCAGCATTAAATGTAATTGCACCGGGTGATGCCGGGCCACTTTGGGAAGCGCATA
>Ga0126336_10002425_pt1 | contig 10574 bp, 5 predicted proteins | sample SidCmetagenome_FD_92530 | JGI IMG/M metagenome (GOLD analysis project Ga0126336, IMG submission 92530) | Coral microbial communities from El Islote,Puerto Morelos, Mexico - Siderastrea C C metagenome | ecosystem: Host-associated > Invertebrates > Cnidaria > Coral | place: El Islote,Puerto...
CGATTTCGTAAGAGTGTTTCTAAACACGCTTAGAAACACCCACAAAATCATTTAGAAATTTTTTCCCAGCTATTCCCAATACATCGCACTTGAATTTTCCAAATATTGAACTTCCTTGTTCAAATTCATTTGTTATCATCACTTTTTTATATTTCATTAGTATTATCCTTTTATCTCGAAGAACCTTAGATAATTTCGCTTGATTCTTTTCACCAATTTCCGGAGAAACGTTTTGTAGTTAATAAATTTATCAGCCTTTTTCTCTCGCATTGATGTATTCATAGGGTATAACTCCTATTTATAACTGTCACCTATCAGTCCAGCTCGCTCCGCCCGCTTTCATTTCTTTGTAAACACACAGATAGACCTCAGGCCAAACATACCGTCAATTTGACACACTAAATCATACCTTTTCGAAGTAAAGAATTCTCGTGTCAATAGAGTAAACTAGATGAGAACAACAGCCCTTTCCTCCCCAATAGAACAGATGCGCTTAATTATCAAAACAAATTTCAAACTGCTCTCTTCTAAACTGCTCGACGCGAGGTATCAAGTCCTTTTAATTCTTAAAACAATGATACTTTTAACGCAAACATTAAGAGGCGAAGCTAATATTCCTAAAGGGGAGACAACTTTATGACTACGTAAATACCGTGTTCTTGAGCAAGTCTTACTGAATGCTTTATCAGTTGTGTGCTTTATGTAGACAGTTTCACTGCCATTTGCATCAATTGTTCCTGGTTACAGCTTTCAAGTTTGAACAGCCGAAATTCATTTTTACCTGTATAAACAATCTGTTCAGAAAGAACTGTCTTTTTCCTTGTATACCCAAGTGCTTGGGTGGTCTTTTAACCCACCAGAAAAGGATGCAAGAAAACCAAAAAGGAAATCCTGCTAACAGATGGCCTCAAACACGAGAAAAACCCCAAGTTTCAAGCATAAGGGGGGAAATGAAACAAGAAATACGCGTGCAAAACCGCACAGCCGCGGAAAAAACCGCGTACTAGCATCGATGACTATTTGAACATAATGTTTTCAAAAATAACTTAGGCATCGCTGTGTAAACCATGATAAGATCACAAGTTTGTTGAAGAAACTCATTGAAGTTGCTTTTTATTTCAACAAGCGCAGTTTGCCAGATTTCAGCAGAAGTAAACATGTTTTTATTTAATTGAACCCCGCAAATTTCTTTCCTGCCTTGTCTACATGCAATTGTTTTCACAAGTTATCTTCCTGAACTTCTACAGTTTCAGACTCAAAAACCTGAAAATTATATTAAGTGAGTCGAATTCGACCAAGTTTGATGAGCTCAAATGCCTTGCCACACTACCAGGAAACTGTATAGTGTAGCATCAAAATCTTAGCGTCTCGTTTAGGAGTTTAGCAGTTTTGCGAAAGGACATATGGTGTGTGTTACCAGTAGAGTTGAAAACTTGAGAAGATTTCAGTCTTTCAAGGTGGAACTAAACACATGCACTTCGAATGATAAACGATTTTGTTAACTAAGGTATGTCACTGTAAATGGTTTGTGGTATGTCAGTTTCGTGTGAACCACAAAAGCCGTTTTGTAAAGTAAACATTAAAAACCTGATCTAATTTGAGTCAATTTGGTTCACGGAGTCATGGATATTTTTCTAAAAGCTTTTAGCCAAGGGCTTCTCGTGTAAAATAATTGGTAACACATTTTGAAAGACGATTAAGAAAACCGGAGCCTTTAATCTTGTTTGTCTGCATGGGTATTTTATTATAGAACTACTATCACATTTTTTTACTTTTAAATATTTTTTGCCTGATAACTGAAATATTGTTAATTTAGCAAGCACTTCTGTGAGAAAAAAGGCACGGAAAGTGTCTTCGTTTTGAGATTTGCTAGACAGAAAGTTAGTGAGTGTTCAGAGTTCTGAACTAGTGTCTTGTCTATTAGGCGGTTCAATTATAAGTAAGTCCGGCGAAATTAAACAACTCCGGTTGAATCTTACAACATGCAAGAAACTGATCAATACATAAACCGTACACATACTACAGAAACCAATTAGACACATACGACGCTACATTCCCAGTCCGCGATCGCGGCTGGTTCCTGTGTTTAAAGCCACATTGTAAGACGGAATAAGTCGCCAAATCTTTTTCAGTATTGCAGTCTTCAACCATATAAATTGCAGAATTTTTTCGCAATATTCTTTTAGCAAAAACACAATTTTCGAAACAGAATCGTTACCGAATTTCTCAGAGTCCACGAATCAAGTTCGCTGGAAAGTTATTAGTAGATTCTTCACACAGGAGTTTTTTAGTATAGCAAGGACAATTCTTAACGAAATATTTCATCTTTATACGTGGTGTACTAAACATAAGTTATAGCATCTGAATATTCAAGGCATTCTTGCAGAAAATTCCCAATGTTACGTAAGACAATCTGCCCACCACTCAGTGATTTTACGCACGCATATTGTGGAAAAAGAAATCATGGTTGTTAAAATGGCTGACAGGTCGTTTAGCTACAAAAACGAAGAGAGACGAAAAAAATGTTAACTACACACCTTTCAAAGCGGAAGGTTTACTGACAATACCACGGACTTGATAGCGGTTTCACTGCATTGTTATCAAGGTTTGAAAAAGACAAGCGACTCTTTCTAAAGCTGATAGACACTCAGCACAGATTCTTGGCATGCATCAGCTCTCTGTAATATGGATGAAGTTCTAAAGTATGCCCACTTAAGCAGTAATCTCATGTGGTGTTGTTTGTTTCTGAATATTTTACAGTTTGAAATTTGGGTCGTTTGTAAAAACTTTTAATCTTATGGACTTTCTAAAGAGAGAAAAGGTTGAGAATAATTTCGCAAAATAAAATGTGAAAATGGAAACCACGATCGATCACGCGACTGCAGACGAAATTTGCAAGATTTAAGCGGCTTACTTGCTAAAGACACATTAAAACAATACAGTATACAATGAAATTAGAATTTATTTGACCTCGAGGTGTATAGCAAAACACGCATCAATGGCATAAGAACGAAAGGAATTAAACAGAGCAAAAATTTTGTGTTTTATCAGTTGGGTAGATATTTTCACAGCCCCTAGAGCACATCAGTGGCTTGTCTAGGAAGTTCTCGCTGGTTAAATTCACCGAATTAAACTGTTGTTTTGCTGTTTTCACAAACCCCCCGATTATCCTGCCCAATATTTGCCTTGTTTTTACAAGGATTTTCTACCTATAAGCGGATTTTACTTCGTGGTTTAGTTTTTGCCATTAGTTGGTCAATTGTTTGAGCGAACTAACGAGGTCAAAATGACATACCATGAAGTTTAAACGTTTTCTTTGTCTGTAGCCAATTCTTATGCTTGTTGTACACTTTTGGCTCATGGTTCTAAAACAGGTGTTGAGAATAAACAAAGGCTCAAAGTGAAAACCGACAATCAAATTTAAACCTTTTCATTCAAGGTTTAAGCCCCGCAGAGAGTCTTTTATTTAACCACTGCGACCGCGGGGGCTACAATAGTTGACAGCGAGCTAGTCCTATCCGGTGAAAGCACGATCGACAGCTAAAATAACAACAACTAGAAAGTTTAAACGCGATAAACAGCTTTGCTAAATGCTGGCTTTTTGGCCAGGCAATTGTTGAAATCAAATGTTTACGAAGAAATTTGAGGAGTAAGGACACATAGAGAGCAAATACGATATTGAATTCACTGAAAACGTAGAAATCTTTTAGTGAAATTACCAGGTTATTTACCTGTGCAAGAAACAGCGGCAAAAAAACAGTAAGGCAGCAATTTTGGTCGTTAATTTAGTTCCTGAAATAACCATTGTGGCCTCCGGAAATGGTCGAGGAAAACACAAACCGCCCCTGTATGTTGTGATTGAAACTTCCCTTTCCTTAACTGTGTGTTTTTTGTCTTTGTTAACCAAGAATTTGTTGAATTCTTTTCCTCCGTTTGGCATCCTCAAAATAAAATTCTATGTCGCCGGCGTATTTACTTAAATACATTTTCCTTCATCAATTTCTCAAAAAGAGAGAGCTATTTGTTTATTCGTCTCCTTATCAATATTTACTGCACACATGAAAGTTTCACAAATAGCAAAGAAAATGTTTATTCTGCAGCGTAAATCGCCCAATACAGACGAGCACAGTTGATAGGATTGAAAGCTATTATTCTAAGAGTTAACCCGTGTCATAACGCTTTAAGAGGTTAAGGTATCCTGGGCACGCCTCAAATAGTTTTCGAGAAAATTTAAACTGAAATTTCCTAGCAAGATAATTTCAGTTTAATTTGACGTGGTTCAGTCATTTTGAACTGAAATCAATTTTTGAGACAGACGACCCAAATACTTAGGTAATCGACGAATTAATCTATGTGACATTTATAGTTTCTAATAGCCTTTTTAGTGCACAATTCCTGGCATCATTTACGATTTCTTTTCGAGCCGCTATAAGCCCATCGTAGTGTTAGATTTTATCATTTATTCTTTTATTTACAATAATTTGAAGTAACACTTTGTTTTTTTTTATCACTCAAACTCTCGACCTTTGTGGGCATTTTGGAAACATTCCCTACGAATCTAACGAGAACGTTTTATAAACACAGTACTTTAATCTACTCTTCAAAATCATATATCAATGTCTTCCTTATCTTAAACAACGAACTCGTGCAATTAGTAATAAAATAACACAAACTGTAACATTTCGTTCACATGTCATTAAAGCACTGTTTAATTCGGTAACTGAAGATCAATGATCCAGTTATGTGCTTCGGCATGCAAATCGTCGTTTAAAGCATAGTCCATGAATAAAAATTACACAGTATTTTGAATGTTTATGGGTTTTAAACTTCATAGCTGAATGGACGAAATTTTAAACAGTTGCACTGTGTGTACAGCCCTCCCGAGTTAGGCAATGTCCAATACGAGCCATAAGTTGTAAGGTTTCTTCGGTTTAAAGATGAACAAGACTCACAGAATCCTTGCACTTGACCGCTGAAAGGTTCGGTTGAAACGCTGAATCTTGTGGCAGGAAAATGCACTCCACAAGTTCCCGTTATCTTTCCCCCATCTGAACTCATCTGCACTCCACCGATGTTTGCGGGAATTTTTACTAATGCACTCTTCTCGTGCATAGTAGAAGTTTCATTTACATGTTCCATTCTTTCTCCCTTCTGCTTTTTCCGCAATATGTTGTCAATACTGAACGGGTGAACAGCACCTAAGTATGGCTCTTGATGCAATTCGTGGTCTCTTTCTGTGCCTTTAGTCTCGCCTGTCAACTCTTGTTTCTGTGCTTTATTTTCATATCCACTTTTCGCTAAAGCTTCTTCGGTTGAATTCAGCCTTGAGCGAGATTCAGGCAAGTCTTGAGAAGTTCTCAAATCATAATTTTTATGTTCTTCATCCTGAGTAACTGAGTTTTTGACGAGGGTATCTTGCGCTTCTCCGACTGTCTTCGACTCAGCACTCTGCTCCGAAATGCTCGTGGTGAAGGCTTCATCTTCGTCTTCTTCGTCTTCTCCCTTCCCACGATAATTCCTTTGTCTTCGTCGCCTTCTTCGAAAGTTCCCTTCCTCGAACATCTCCTCGTAAGATGGGTCTAGAGTCCAGTAGCATCCTTTCCCGGGATCGGATCGCTCGCGCGGAATCTTCACAAAGCATTTGTTGAGCGACAAGTTATGGCGAATGCTGTTTTGCCAACCTCGTTTATTCAGACGATAGTAGGGGAAATTTTCAGTGATGAACTGATAAATTCCACTCAAGGTGATTTTCTCATTCGGGGCTTGTTTGATCGCCATCGAGATGAGAGCCACATAAGAGTATGGCGGCTTGGGGAGTGGTTCCTGTTCACGAAAGAAGATGCTCGCGCCATGGCAGCTTAAAGGGAAACCGTTGCGACTCCATTCGTGATAAAATGATGAAGGGTAGCTTGGAAGTGCGGAATGAAACGAAGGCTGACATAGGTACGGAGAGACGTAACAACTGCGATGCGATGGGAACATTTTTCGTTTGTGGTCACAATGTGTGCGTTTTCAGGAATGACAAGTCAAGCGCTCACTCAAGCAACCGTGAAATGCTCTGTCACACACTGAAAGAAAATTGCACAGAGCTGGGGCTTTTATTTATGGACCACCAGCATTGTTTGTTTATAAGATAAGTACGGCTTTTGTGTCAAATTATTTATTTACAAACAATCCATAACCGCGGACCAGACCACACATAAGGCGATAAGAGCGGAAATGGATTGCTTGGCAGAAACCCTTCTCACGAACTAATGATCCATTCGACGACTTTTCACAAAAGTCACGAGACGGGTGTATCGCTTTTACAAATATTTACATAGAAAATCGAGAACGGGGCTTTCATAACACGCAAAGATGATCACATAATTGTTTACACGATGTTTTTTTAAAGAAAAATTCAAACTCATAGTTTTCGAGAGCTCGCTCGCGAAGTGTTTCATAATACACTTCCGTGTAAAACAACCACAAATTCGCGACTATTTTGTTAACAGGTCGGAAAACCAGTTTGGTTTTATTTTAAGTTAAGTTTTGAAAAGGAAATTAACTGACAAGAGATCAAAGGACAGTGAAATGACAAACGGTATTGTTATTTCTGCCAGTTTACGAGACTTAAAGACGCCAGGTTTTTGCTTTCGTTTATTTGTAATACCAACAGTACAGAGTGATAAGAAAGTGCTTTTCATTTTGAGCTCTTCGGTTGAAACGTTAAATATCCCAACAAAATACATTTAGTCACGTACAGAATCTTTATAATTTCGTCATAAATGCTGAAAAGGGCGTGTTTAAAAAGAACACAAAAATTTGTCGCACCCTTGAAGAGAAATGAGCATAAATGACTCGCTACATTTTTACTGATAGAAACTGTCTGACAATTATGAAGATTTCTGTTCCCGGGTTCTGTTCGCGCGTTGCTGGGCAAAAACTTTATCAACTCGCGACAAACGTTAATGCACTTTCTCCGCGGGAATCAAGACGATAATTTACAATACAAGGAGTAAAGAGTTGAAGAAAGTTGCCGCAGGGAAATTTATAGCTTGTCGACACGGTATGAGTTCGAGAGATAGATGAGCAATAGATAAGGTGATAAAGGGGGAAAGAGCGTATAACGTCTAGAGATGATTTACGACTAAAATCAACATTCCGCGGTGATCTAAACAAAAAATACTAGCTCATAAGCAAGGTTCAAACCGCGATAAAATCTCCGCAGCTATTTTCAGATGATTTCATGGAAACTGAACTATGAGTAAAAATAATAACATTGCTCGATGACAGAAGAAAAATGACGGTTATCTCCCCTGGTTAGAGTGGTCGCTCGCCTTTCTTCTCTTTCTAAAAACAAAATTAGCGAACATGTCAAGAGGGAGCCATGCAAATTATCGCTATAAGATGATGATTTCTTTGTTTGTGGCTCAATTTAGGGCCAGCTAGACAAAGACATTTTTCAGCTGAATAGTTCTCATTAATATCAGCTGCGTATTGCAGACGATGAGTCTTCAAGTGTTAATAAAACAAATTGAACTCTTTGGCCCCTAAGCCTCGCGCCATAATCAACTGAGATGAAAAATCCCAAGTTTTATTTTGGAAAATGCTCCAGAAGACAAACAGCATCACATGAAAATTCTGTCCGAAAGCTTTCATTTGAATAGAAACACTTCACGATTTCATCCACAGACACACAAGTTAAGGGAGACATTACTCATAGTTAATTTGTCTTCTGGCCACGTAAAAAGCTAATTGCAGTAATCATGAAACCAGGCAAAACAGTGTCCATTAAGGTAAAAGTTTGATTTTTCGTAAGGCTAAACCCTCCCGTTGAGACATGCTGAGCGAGTTTGCAAACAGCGTTTCAAAACACTAAGAACGGAAAATTTTAAAAGAAAAAAGTTTTAAGTTGTGCGGTTTTTCCACCATAGAAGAAAGATTGATTGCATGAAAATTCGCGATCCTTCTTCTCTTGCATTATTCAAACTTTTAAGGTATTTATTCTGTGAAGATAGTCAATGATATGGACGAAGACAAAGCCGGACAGCCATCATTTTGTACTATATAAAGGCAATTAGCTTTCCAAAGGATGCAAAAAAAAAATTGACATTGAAGACGAATGATTCGCATCAGTCAGCCGATGATCCAGAAAAAGTAAGGAAATCAAGGCTTTCATGGCACTGGCAGTTACTTTATCCTAAACAATCCTCTTCGCTTCGCTCCCTTGACCATGCAACATTCAGTTTGAAGGTTATCAGTATTTAGGAAGAAAGCAATAATTTGGCTTTATGTCACCAACTGGGCTAAAGATCTCGAGGAAGAAAAACTTTTAGAAAATCTAATCGTCAGGTACAAGCGTAACGGATAACAAAATACTTGAAAGATCATTTTTCTGTTTCTGATTGGTCGTCTTAGGGGATTTCAAAGGGAAGTTTGCGTGAGAAAACACGATTTGAAATGTCTCAAATTCTTTGTTTGTTGAATATTTAGGTGGCACAAATTTTAATGATCGGAATCTTGTTAACAAATAAAATTCACAAATTTACGACTGCCTTAGTGAAAATTTCATCTGAACTTTTTCTTTCCTAAAATAACAATTTTATCCTTTCAAAAACAAACGGAATTAATTTCCCCATGTTACCAAATTTCTGGGTGACAATTAACTTATGTACTTTTAGTTTTTCTTCACAGCTAAATCCAAGTATTTTAGGAGTTTAAGGCCTTCCAGACATATTTCGCCAAGGTGAACGGTTGAATACCCTTTTGTGCATTTTTAAAACTCTCGAAAAAATTTCGGGTTCAACTAGAAAAACTATTTCATGCGCAGAATATTCATCAACAGGGATTCAATTCTTATTGACCATGATTCTAAACGCTAAACGGTGTAATTAATGACGTTATGAAGCTCATTGTACAAGTCGTATACACCAAAAACTTATCGATTTCAGGAATTTCTAGGGGGAATTTTTAAGTAACGCAATCCCTCACGGCGGAACAAAGACGTAGACGAGAAGTATAGCGGATTTTTCAACAACAACATCGCTAAAATTTACTTTCGAATTCACCGGATACTTAACATATGATCATGCTTTAAAGCTCTAAAAAATTGATGTAAAAATATTGTTTTTTCGCCCTGGCCACAAATTTAAGCATGCCTTATCTACTAAATACATGACTGTATGGCGACATTAAACTTCTTTTAGTTGCATTAAGCTAAACCCTCCCAAGAATTCCAAAGTAAAAATTCCCAAATTAAAAAAATTCTTCTTGGAAGAAAAAGTAAACGTACGAAACAGCACCACAAAAATGAATCTATTTTCCAGCAGCTTTTGTAGAACAGTACCGGCCTTGGTCGTTGCTAATTTGACTCATTGTGAGTACGTATGGGGCGTTCACAGAATGAAGTTCAGGGGCGATCCGAGATCGTTCAGGGTCAGTTATGACCTGATTCTGAACTCTTTAAAGCGAGCCGAGATCGATCTAAACTAGACCGCGGCTTCGGGATTTGGTCTCGGGTCGACCTAAAATTTCAACCAGCGACAGCGACAACAGTGCCACCTGAAATGGTAATGGGTTTTATCCACTAAATCAAAAGCTACAATAGAACCAGGGCACCCGACGAGAATGTTTTAGCACAATTAATATATGTATAGAATTAAATTTCTTGCGTTGCCCGATCGTTCTGGTGCCTTAATTACACAAATAAATATTTGTGAAAAGTAAAAAAAATATATTTGTACGGACTAACTCAGCTCAGTTTCATATGGCTAGTTATCGTCTAAGTAGGGCATCGACCTTCTCAGGTCTAAAGAGGGGATCGACGTATTTTCAATTTGACTCGACCCTGAGGTTGCAACGGAAGAGAGAAATGTTTGAGCTTGGACCTTGAAGCGTTATTCAGGTGAAAAGGGAACGTTCTTTTCTTTTTGCTTAAATAAAATGCTGGTATTTTGACCTCGGATCATTCTAACTAGAAGAAACTGATGAGCTCGGCTTACACAGAGGCGATTCAGGACTGAATTTCTGATAACAGCGGTCCAAATGATAAATACATGCAGCACTTTACTTCAAAAGCCAAAGGATGAGAGCTCAGATAATGTTAATCTTAAACAACTGATGAGATTTCATGGCATGGTCTTCGCTGCCTTTTTCATTTTTCGCCCTTTAATAAGATTTATTCATAATAATAATAATAATAATAATAATAATAATAATAATAATAATAATAATAATAATATCATAGGCAATTGCACGTTTGAGCGAGGGGACAAGTGGGTTCGGTGAAATATTCAGTACATAGATAAAAAAGTAAGAAAGTAAAAAAACCTTGAGTGCTGATTTATAGAGAGCGCCGTGTGGAGATCCGAAATATAAGATATGCCGTTTATTTTCCTTTTGAGTTACCTGAAAGAACCAGCATCTCTCACTTCTTAGGGCAGATTATTTCAAAAAGGCCACACTATATATCTAATGCAACAAAAGTATATTTCACACTGGCAACATACTATTCGAAACTCTAAGAAATTAGAATTCTATAACACTTTTAAGGACGAATATACGCCTTCCTGCTATTTAGATCTTACAAGAAA
>Ga0126336_10002426_pt1 | contig 10573 bp, 8 predicted proteins | sample SidCmetagenome_FD_92530 | JGI IMG/M metagenome (GOLD analysis project Ga0126336, IMG submission 92530) | Coral microbial communities from El Islote,Puerto Morelos, Mexico - Siderastrea C C metagenome | ecosystem: Host-associated > Invertebrates > Cnidaria > Coral | place: El Islote,Puerto...
AAGAAAAGTTTTTTTTTTTTAAAATAGAGATAGATTTTAAAAAAAATTTTCTATTTTATATATATATATATATATATATATATATATATATATATATATATATATAACTCGTCTGGAACTTTTTATCCTCTTGTGCGTTAATGTAAGGAAAGTATTTTCCAATTAAGATCAAATGATTCAGGGTTAAAAAAGACGGCGAGTCAGTTAGCACACAGTAAATGATTTCTTATTTGCAAGGACAGGCTAATTTTTGCACACCGAATGGGAGGGAATATATTTTTCCCCTTTCTTGCATCTACTACGTGATAGAGTATACAACCGTTCCTTGCTTGAAACTCTTTGGGGAAGCTGACTTTGATGCAAGACGGGCGGGGGACGTCGATCCTAACAGGCTATCATCGACGATACGATACGATAAGTGGTTTTCCCATTCAGGGGCATTACGGTGGAAATATGTTTTGAGGTAAAGAAAACTGGTAAAAATCTTGCTTTATAGGTAGGAAAGTCAAGTCATGGGAAAACCATTATAGACCAAGAACGTCATCGAGAGGTCAAGTTCTATGATGTAACCAAAGCTTCCCGCCTCATCAACGAACCCTTTTATCAACAGTTTGATCAGATCGAAGAGAACACTTACGAATTACAATCCTGCAAGAAAACAATCAAGTTAAACCTTCCCATTCAGATCGATTTCTTCGCTTACCAATATCCTAAGGTTAGAATGCTTCAGTTCTATTTTGATTTCATGAATAGATATCTTGATCGTAGTGATTTCCAGTATTGTGCAATGGACACGGATTCTGCCTACATCGCGATCGTGGGGCCTTCCGTAGAAAGTTTAGACCAAAGTTAAGGGTAGAATTTGAAATAGACAAGGCCTATTGCTTTCCCAGAACCGACACTGCGGAGCATAAAGCTTATGACGAGAGAACAACAGGTTTGTTCAAGGAGGAGTGGTCGGGTGAAGGAATCGTTGGGTTGAGCTCCAAGACCTACTACTGCTTCGGACCGTTTCACAAGTTCAATTGTAAAGGGGTACTAAGAAAACGAACTAAATTATGAAAGAAAGTATCTTAATGTTCCTTGACCAAACTGAGTAAGCAGGACTAAACAAAGGTTTTCAGGTAGTCATCAATAGTATGCATACCTATAAACAAGTTCGAGATGGGTTTCGTACTTTTCTTGGGTTGGTTAAGCAGCAAGACCTACTATTGCTTAGGTTTGTTAATTGCTTTTGTAAAGACATTGTACATAGATTTCTGCAAAAAAAGTTTTCAAAGATTGCAAGTTAAGTCTTTCTCGCAAATAAACTAAGTTGGTTGGTTGAAACATGACTTGTTTTCTGGCTAGTAACATCCACGCGCGAAGCGCGCCCCGTGTTATCCATGCACGAAATATGAGAAAACACACAGCGCTAAAAATGGCACTTTGGAAAAAGTTAATTTGTCAAACACTTGGGGGTGAGGCTCTATCCATTGTCCCTTGGAAATAGACGTTTGAGTGGCCTGAATGGCTAGCTAAATTAGCGATAAATTTCGTGTTTAAAACGGTTATAGTCAATTATAACGAACCTTTCACACTGTGAACACGGTAAGGCGAAAATGTAAACATTGTCCGACTCCCGGTTGTGGATTCAAATTTTTAGTTCGATAAGCAAACCATTTAAGTCAATTACGTAAATGACCTAACTGAACCGGAACGAAAATATTGGCTGCAATTCCTAAGTTACAAACAACCAACATGGTTCTTGTTTATGTGGTTGTAGTAAAAATAGTCATTTGTAATCATGGATCTGAGGCGGAGACATCCCTTCCCTGCGCTCGTGGTTGGCCCCATGTGCTGTGGAAAAAGTTAATTTGTCAAACACTTGGGGGTGAGGCTCTATCCATTGTCCCTTGGAAATAGACGTTTGAGTATCCGGAATGGTGGAGTTCAGATCTCGAGCACTCTTGGGTCTCGTGGTTTGCAAAAGCCATTTACATTCGGATTTACTTCGACGATAGCAAACAAAAATTGCCTTTAGCAGTTTAGGTTTCGTCTTCTGTAGAGGAGATGTTTTCACTTTCTTGCTTGGAAGCGAACTTTTACTTCTTGGCTGCTCTTTCCTTTTTGTACCTTTTCGACCAGCGCCTGACTGCCAGGAATTCTGAGAATTTAGTCCCAGAGTTTGTTCTCCGCGCTCTTTTAGGGATTGCCTCAAATTCTGTCCATCATTCACATTTTGCCCAACATTAACGGCAGTTTGCAATGCTTTTTTACCCAGCATATTAGCCCCACGTTGAAGGTGAGGTACAGCCCAACGAAAACGACCTCTGAATATGTAACCCATAACCTCTATAAAATCGAGCTCCATGAAAGGTCGTTAGATTTCCACCTTTTTGTTTTGCTTGAGATTAACACAATAGCTTATAAAATTATGAATATATGAAATTCATATATTTGAACTGCGGAATAAAGAAATAAATGTAAAGAAGATCCTTGCAGTTATTAACGCAACTTATGCAGTCGCGAAAAGAAAGCCTGAAAAAATCGGGCTTGCCGGGATTCGAACCCTGACCTCTGCGATACCGGTGCAGCGCTCTAATAGCTTATGACGTCATCCTAATAGCTTATGACGTCATCCATTTATTTTTCCTGCGCACGCTAATGAGATCCCTTCGCGTTTTATTCATGATTACAAAACAATAGCCCATGATGTCACCAACGTTAAAGTATTCCTGCACAAATTAATGACATTCATTCCTGCGCAAAAAAAGTGTAAATCTTGGCATTATCAGCCATTTTAAACGAGTAAATCGAACAAAGAATTTATGGGTAAATTAGGATGAAATCAATGTCCGATTTCCAGATATTCATGAAACATGCATTTCTTTTGTATTTTCTTTTTGAATAATTAATGAGCGTTATAATATATGTAAACGAGTAAAGCGTATGGCAAATATTTCTTGTGTTCATTGGCTTGCATGCACATTCTGAAGAGCAGTGTAATGTTTTGTTGAGCTATGACAGGCGTGCGAATTTTCGGTTTTGATTACATAATATTCGTGACTGTTGGCACAAAAGGAATTAGCGAACTTAGGACTGGAGGAAGTGTTCAAAGAAAGAAGAAATTGATTAGCCTCTCCTTTCTTGGTGTTTTTGCATTTATGACGATAAAATTTTTCCTTCTCGTGCGCACGAAAGAAAAACTGGAGGCTTCGCGGAACGTCTCGGTGACTTGAGCGGCGACAACGGAACTATCGTCGGGCAGCAAGGACAAATCCAGTCTTCAAACCATTCTATTCTACCCACCGAGACAATAACCTCGGATGTCATCAACGAGAGATGCAACCAAAGATGCAACCAAAGATGCAACCATTTTACGATGTACAAGATACCCGCTTATAAACCTACAAGACTACAACGACGTAACGAATTCTTTTGCTCGGAAAAGTACGGTGGAGCAGTAACACGCGTTGAAAACAGCAAGGTTACTCAAAATAACTTACTTTCACTTGCACCGTATTGTTGAGAATTTCCTTACAGGGAAAGCAGTTTTCCGTATGACAAAGAATTGCGAACTTTGCTCACAGAGCAGGTTCATAACAAAGGAACTGCTTACTGCTTTAGCGATTCCAAAGGTTAGCATGATATCCAAAGTACAAGTGTACAAATTAGGCGTGTTCGGCTTCACGTCTACAGTTAACGGAATACGTTAAGTGAAATATTTTGCTTAGAATTCTTGTGGTTTAGCAATAATACTGAATGAAACAATGAAACATACAAGATAAAACGGCTAAATACCAACTAGCGAAAGTTCTAAATGAGTTGCACTTAGCAAATAAATAATACGGTTAACTATACTTATCTGCTGAAGCTAAATTGAAGCTAAATACGGCGACTACTGGCCCCTACACAAGCAGATGTGGAAACTGATAAAATATTCTTTTCGTATAATAAGCCATTGAAAAGCACAGGTAGAGATGCATGTTAAACTGGTTACAATGCAACTAAAGCGCTTGTTGTTGATAACTGATGTTTTTAAAACAATTTCCGTAATTAAAGGGAAACATGCGTAAAACTCTCCAAACACATTGATTTTCAACCTTCTTGGTGCTGTGTTTCTTCGAGAAAGCAGTAGTAATACTTTTGCTACATTATCCAATTGAAAACTGATTTTCGTTTTTTAAAAGCACGTATTCCCCCAACATTTAGCGAGATTGCTTTGAACATTACATTGAAACTATCATACAAAGAGTAACAGGCGTTAACTAAACAGCAAAAAAATACAAACACGCCTAACAAAAAACACCTTAAAAGCATTGTTTCCATTAAAAAACAGCCACGAGATCTCGTCCGTGGGACAATCATTTACGATTTTCATCATGTCAAAACCCTGCGAAAAGTAATGGCACTAGAACACAACATGATTTCCGGACAGCTGCCGTCGATCCACCATTTTAATTTTTTGGTATAGTTCCAAAACCTCAGCAAACCATCAAAACTGGCTAAAAAGTAATAAAATAAATAAAAAATGCTCAGGTGATTAAAAATAAAAATTGCAACGCTACTTATGCAAGTTACTGAATTTCAAATTGTGGAAAACATTGTTTTTCAAAATAATTTGCCTCCCCTACCCCTCCCTTGGCCTTGGGCGCTCATGCGCAAAAGGATTTGCCAGCCGCTGCACGACATGGCCCTTATTAAGGTTACCAGTTTATCGTTTATTAGCTCTCAGTTTACCAACTCGTTCTCGTCGGAAGCACATACGCTGTTTTCGCTTTCGTGGTTTTCTTTCCTACCCACCCATCCAATTACAGGATTTTGAAAAGCTGAACTAGACGTGGGGTTTATTTCTTCTCTTGATGTAACATGTTATCATTCAGTCTTCATGTCTAGTATTAAACTTCACTCATATATAAAACAAACTGTGTTATTGATGTGTTGTTGGCTGGGGGATTGCCGTGGAAACTCCAGATCGAACAACGTGACATAGCAAAATACTTGTAGATAGGTTTCAGGAGAATTCAAACGTTTTGATGGACTTTAAAGTCCATGAGGGCAAATTTCGTCCCGGTAGCCTATTTGATTATAGTTAGTGAAGTGTGAGCCCATTGAGAAGTCATGAAAACAAAAATTCTGCTTTTTTCTGTAACAAGGGCCTAGTAGCTGGTGTCAGGTATCTATAATCGTGGGAACGGACTGAAAATAACAATTTTGCCAGGTACACGTAACGGAATTTCTCTCTCTGGAGAATTTACTTAATTGAGGATTGTTTTCTCCATTTTGTGTTTACTTTTTAGACTGTGGTTCTCAATGTTCTTATCGAGGGTCACGTCATTTTGGAAGGAACAAGCTTTCATGCAGGAGTGTAACGTCAATAGCAGACGTTATTACATGTGCTCTGAAGAATACAACAGCTATGTAAGATTATTTGACGAGACATTTGAAAAATATTTCTCCAGTGAATTTTTCTCCCACTGAAGCAAATTAAGTTTAAAAGCGGACAACGACTAATATAGCTTTGTTCACACGACTTGACAGTCATTGTTCTCATACAAAAGAGCGGTCCCTCGATGCGCTCGAGTGAACAATATTCCCCTCCTTCACAGTTTTTTTTTGCCTGACCTCCAGCTACAAAATGATATTTCTCTCCTCCAAAATTTTATTTTTCCCTTGCCTCCACAATTTTAGATCCCTTCCTTCTCCTTCTCCTCTTTCTCCACACTTTAATTCCTTCTTCCTTCTCCTTTTCCATAATTTCATTTACTCCGCCTCCTCCACAATTATATTTATACCACCACCACGACCACAGTTCGATTGTTTTCACCACCACCACCACCACCACCACCACAATTCCATTGTTTTTACCACCATCACCACAAATTCGATTGTTTTCACTACCACCAACCACCACGACAGTTGGGTTGTTTTCGCCACAACCAGCGCCGTCACAATTCTGTTGTTATTAGAACCACCACCGCCACCACCACCACCGCCACCACCAATTTTATTGTGGTGGTAATGAAAACAATAGAATTGCGGTCGTGGTGGCCGTGGCGGTGGCGTCGGTGAAAACAATATAATTGTAATGGTGGTGGTGGTGATGAAAACAATAGAATTGTGGTGGTGGCAGTGGTGAAAATAATAGAACAGTGGTAGGGTGCTGATAAAAACAATAGAATTGTCGTGGTGGTGGTGAAAGTAACATTGTGGACGAGGAGGAGGAAGAGAAGGAGGAAGGAATTAAATTTTGGAGGAGGAGGAAGAGGAGGAGGAAAAGGACAAGGGAGAAGAAGGGGAAAATTGTGGAGGAGGAGGGAATTAAATCGTGGAGAAGTAGAAGCAGAAGTAAGGAAACCAAAATCGTGGAGGTGGTGGTGGAGGAGGACGAGAACGAAGGGGAGTAAAGAAATTAAAATTGTGAAAGTGTAGGGAAAAAAAAACTGTGGAGGAGAGAAACATCATTTTGGAGGTGGAGGAGGCAAAATAAAATTGTGCTGGAAATATATTTTATTGTTCACTCGAGCATTGATCATTGTATGAGAACAAGGACTGTCAATGCTGTCCCGCTTTTAAAACTTATTCTCTTCAGTGGGTTTGCATAAATTTGTTGAGCCACAAAAGCCTTTTATCGGATTTGACCGCACGAAAATTTAAACGCATAGCAAAGTACAGGTTTTTGGCAGTAGAGAAAACGTTTAAGTAATATTTGATTCTTACCCAATCAGCAGCAGTGTTCGTTAAGAGTGGGAAAGTTTGGACAAGTCTATTGTTCCTCTTGTTCTTATTTTGTTAGAAAAGACGCGGAATACAGATATTTACATATCAATGGTATTAAAACCGACGCAGAATACGGGGGAACGAAATACGGGGGAGTGCGAAGGGAATACAGTTATGTAACAAGGCCAAAAATTAAGAATATTTAGTACTTAAGGTGTTTTGACGACCACGGTGGACTATGACCTCCCCCCCCACCCCCCCAAGGGTGGAGGGCTACTCGATAGAATTTTATGCGGGGAGGTTCCACCCGGAGGTTCAAACCCATGCCCTTTAATACACTAATTTTTACCAAAACGGTATCCCTTTCATATACCTAGAGCCAAATTGCACCCCTTTTTTATACCTCAAGGATACGCCAAAACAATAGAATTTCCTATAATCGCCACGTTTTCCCCGGGTTTTCAGTCGTTCTGATTCAGTTGCGTAGTAATTTCAGCCAAAATGTGGCACCCTTTGATATACTTCGCTTTAGCCACCATTTCTTCCGCTTTGAAGCTGACTTTGTGACCCTTTCGTATACTGAAATGGCAATTTTCCCTACCCTTTAATATACTGTGAGCTTGAAATTAAGGCATCCCTTTCGGGCGGAGCCTCGCCGTATAGCCCACTATAGGGAGTACCCCCAATTGATCAGTACCCCCAAGAGGATCAATTGCACTTCTCTCCTCCAATCATAATGAAGTAATATTACTGAGTGTAGAAAAAGGATTATTTTAAAAGTTTTTGTGCATATATAACAACTATCAAAGCGCCATTTACTGGAAGTTTTACTTGTGAAAACGGAGTAATAGCGGGGAGATGGGTCTTGCCATTGTGGGCCAGGATAAAAGAGGAAGGAAGAGGGCTTCTAAAGCGTACAGTTTTTGTTATATCAACCAGTTCAAAAAGAGTCAAGTGTAAACGTAATTCTGTAGCATATACGGGGGTGTGAGAACGAAACAAATCTCCTATGCTAATCCTTCCATGAGCTATAGGAAACATGGAGATCGAGGTCTCACCGAAAATTGTTTCAAGGAAACAGCGCTGAAAGATTTTGAAGCTTCAGTAAAACTGTCACCTTACCGTTAGCTCTGCTTTCCCAGCCTGTGTCTTCGATTTCTATATCATCTTCTGCAAATATCAAGGCCATGACCTTATTGAAGTTTCCACATCTTTCAGCGCTGTTTCCTTGAAAAAACTTTCGGTGAGAACGAACCTCATGTTTCTGATAGGTCATGATCCTTCTATAATTACTATTTTCCTGGTTTTTTTTAATAAACAGTTTCATAACGTTTTGTATTTAAACATTTTTTATTCCTGTTCAAGCAAGAAATGCACAGGGGCTGGCCAAATGACGCAACATGTTGCACACGAAACGTTTGACGAAAATTGAAATTTCGTATAATATAAAGTGTTATTTTCAATCATTCCACGTACTTGTAAGATCGACGCAGAGGAATAACTTAACTGTTGACATGGATGGCAGTTATAGTTAACATTAGAAAGGTTTTCAGTTGAGCGACGTATAGTAATATTTTCCGGGTCTGTGTTCCGACTGGTATTGTTTGCGCTTGCTGCGATTGGTGAGAGCGATTACTTTTGGTTTTTTTGGACACTTTAGTTTAAGACTATTGCATTTTAAGTATCTCACTGTAAGCTGACTGTAACTGCAATATCGTCTGTGCAGGGATATGTTCATGAAAATACTGAAAGAGGATTGAAGTCTAACACTTTCATCTAAGAAAATATAAATTATTGTTTTGTAGTGTTTTGACCTCAAAAGCTATCACAATCCTTCCTCAAGGGGTGTTTGCCAATCTGACTGGTCTAAAATTTCTGTAAGTAAGAAGGTTTGAATCTATTAAACTGTTTATATGTCTCCCCTATGGGCAAACAATTAAGCAAACGAGTGCCCTTACTTTATAACTTTCTCACATTACGTAATGTAATGTGAGAAAAATAAATTATTGTTTTTCTTTGGAATAAATGATATCTCTTCTTCGGTATAATAATAGCTCAATAATGGCTTGATAGTGCAGGTGTTAGGACACTTCACTGGTAATCGCAGGGTCATGGAGTCGAATCCCGTTCAAGCGTGAATTATTCAGCTAAGGCTTTTTTGTCACTATTGGTAATATAAATGGCAGTTATGATAAGTTTAAAAGACCGTATGTATTTTATTTTTGTTAAAATTAGAATTTTTAAAATTGTGTATTTATGCGCGTTGGTTTTGGTTTTTTTCTTTATCATGCGCTGTCACTAGTCGCCGATCTTTCTCAGCTGTTAAAATTTGTTACTTGTTCACATATATTTTCCCCGTGTTGCGGATTTAGTCTTAGGACACTCAATTGTCAATCGTTCTATTGCATTATAAGAATCCTTATAATGCCAGAAGCCCTGAAACTGGAAGCCCAGAAACTGCGGGTAAACTCCGGTCGAGTGGATGTAAACTTCAAAGAGCAGTCACCCTTTCTCAAGACTGGGGAGTCAAAGGATGCAAAGGACTCAACGCCAAAATTTTTTTTTAAAATAAGAAAATAGCTAGCTAAAGCAACAACCTTGGGCACCAAAGTTGGTAACAATTTGCTTATTTTTGTTTTAATTTTAACTTGTCGTCTGGATAACGTATACGTATACTAAGAACAGGGCTGTTCTTAGTGACAAAAATTTCGAAAACCAACCAAAATGAAGAGTTGATCATCAGATAAGAGGGCTACACTGTATGTAGAAAACTCGTGGCTTTCGTCTGTCCATTTTGAACGGCATATTATGCCGTTCGCGGGGTCATGTGTTCGAATCCTGTTTAAGCCTGGATTTGACAGGCACATAACATGTTAATGTTAACACAGGCACATAACATATTAATGTTGACATTAGCAAGGTTTTCACTTGAGTGTTGAAATTAATTCGCGTCCGTTTTGGTTTTTGTTTATCACACGTTGTCATTAGTTTGAAAACTTGCGGAACTTTCTTAACTATTTCGATTAATTACCTGTATTTTCTCGGTGATCTGATGGGCTTTGTTTGTCCTAGCCCTCGCTGTGATTGCCCAGTGTGATTGCTTTGATTTTAGTGTTACAACACTCAGTTTTTAATCGTTCTTTTGATTTGATTATAAGAATCCTTCTGGAGGCATATGACACTGAAATCATTTCTCTGCGGGGATATGACCATGAAACGGAAAGCCAAGTCCAACATTTTAGCCTACGAAAAATTAAATTATTGTGTTTCGTAGGGATTTGTCCCTACCCTAGTAGTGTTCGTTAACCTGAGTAATGTGTGGTGGTTGTTGTGGTTGTGGGAAAGAAATATTGACTCTATCAAACTGTTTATATGCCTCCCTAATTAGAAAACAATTGAAAAACAAACACATTGAAGGATACTGAATTTGTTTGACCGGGCCTCTAGGGGATTAAACTCTGGTCAAGCAGATGAAATCCTTTTGAAAAAAGAACCACTAGTACTCAAGACTGTGGAGTGGCTGCAATGCACCAAACACCAAGACTTTTAAAAACAAGAAATTTAGTTCCGATTGAATTGATTGAATTGAATGTTGCTAAGTTCGTTTGACCTGGCCTTTAGCTGATTAAACCTCCGGCCACTGCATGAAAACTTCGAAGGACAGCTACCTTCACTCAAGACTAGAGAGCAGCTGCAAAAGGCTCAACGCCAGTCCGGGCCATAGACAGTTTTGTCTATATGATTTCTAGCAATGTGATTGGTCCAGACAAAACCAAAACAAACTTATTTGGCCGAGAGGGACTGGGACTGTTTTTATTTTTCTTGCTGCCTCATGCCTGGCGGCCATATTCTAATATTATTTTGGCGAAGG
>Ga0126336_10002427_pt1 | contig 10571 bp, 6 predicted proteins | sample SidCmetagenome_FD_92530 | JGI IMG/M metagenome (GOLD analysis project Ga0126336, IMG submission 92530) | Coral microbial communities from El Islote,Puerto Morelos, Mexico - Siderastrea C C metagenome | ecosystem: Host-associated > Invertebrates > Cnidaria > Coral | place: El Islote,Puerto...
GAAATCTTTATTTAAGTAACTATAAGCAAAGCATTTCTCGGTTTAAGTCTATTTTGTCTAAAATGAGACTCTAAAAGCTTCCTAAAATTAGTTCAGGGTGTGTTCTTGAAAGCGCCCGACTAACACTTCGTGGTTGAAATACTTGTGCCATTTTCTCTTGATAATTATACGTGTGCTTGAAAGTTTCCGAAAACATTTTTTGGGTTATTTTTGTCAGTAAACGGTTTGATGCCGGGAAAGTATTGTTTATTTTAGCAAGATAGATTTCGAGAAATGTTTCATGGTTAACAGAACTAAACAGCCAGAGGGATGTATTTGTGTATTTGTATGGAAAAGTCTGTTGAGTTGCTACCGGAAGCAACTTAAGTGGTTTTTTTTAGCAATTGTAGTTTTACAAGTGCTCTTCTTGAACTTAATAAGCTAGCTTTCGAAAGAATGCTACAAGAAGAGCTGTCAGTGAAAGTCGTGCTGAAGACTTGTCTTTGAAAAAAAATAAGCCAGCTCACAGTTTCATCAGTGGTCCACGTGTTTTCCCTTGCTGTTTTTCACCTCTTGGGGAACAACTTTTCACAACTGAAATTTACTGTATTTTACAGGCCAATAAGCATGAAAGAGAGATGTGGAGCTCCGCTTTTATGCTTGGCTAAATCTATGTATTATATTTTAAATGGATTGCAACTGCTAATCATTGCATCTGCATTGTAGAAAAAATTAATTCTTCAACACCCTCTTGAAAACACATTGTTGCTTGCCTAGCTGGTAGCTATCAGATTGAGAGGAAAGGCAATTTAAATTCCTGTAAGTGAAGTTGAAGAATATTAAACCGAGTTCCTTCAAAACAAATTGAGAACCAATTCCATTCCACATGACTAAACTCATGTTTCTTTTTCTGCGTGGCTACAAGGTATTGCATGTAATGGGTCAAAACACACATTTCAGGAATATTTTCATTGTCTTGGTTCTTTTGGTTAGAGTGTAACCTGATTATTATTTATATACGATTTTTTTTAAAGTACAAACCTGCATAGTTTGGAGGCAGTTTAAAATGACGCAACTTAAGGCATAGAGGTTCCTCCTGTTGGAAGAAAAGGGCAAATGAAAATAGGGTCCAGAGCCATAATCCACGCATAGCCTCGAACAAATGTCATTGAGATAACAGAGTAATGACAGGCTATGCTTAAATTTCCATACTTAAGCAACAATATTAAGATTGCATAGGTGACCCAGGGTCATGGGTTTGATCCCCGTGCCAGATATGTTCAGGAGTGCATCCAAGGGATATGTAGCGTTACCAGTGCACTTCAGATACCTAAAACCGCATACCTACTTAAAGCATATTGTGCTGCCTATCTAAATATGTCAAACTAATTCTCTTTGAGTTTAAGCTTTTTAGTTTAGTGTCACCTTTGCTGGGAAAATTTGACCCGGGAAAACAGAAAAACGGAAACTGACCAGGCCATTGAGCCTCTCCAATCGGTCTTGCCTTGACATTATCTTACGACACTCCAAGTAATTTTTGTATTCTAATGCATTCTAATACCTCGATTGTCTTTAAACAATATGCACGCATTCTTGTCAACTGATGAAGGGTGAATGGAGGAGCCATTTTAGGCTCATATGCCACCCTCCCTTGACAGGTGTCCTTCTTTGTTGGACGAGATGACCTCCTGACTAGTTGCTTGATAGTCAGTTTCACAGCTACTTGCATGTAAATAATTGTGATACAGATAGGCCAGATAATAGCTATTGAAAGTGATATATTATGTTGCTAAATGGCAGTAAAGACAAATAATAATATAATAATAATAATAATTTAATGCTTATTCGGCGCAAATTAACATATGGATATGATCAAATGCGCCTTCCATCAAATTAATTAAAATCTAAAAATTTACAATAGAAATATATAAGAATACAGTTAAAAACTTCCTAGAATAAAAATAAAAACTTAGGATTAAAATTAAAACTAAATCTAAAATTAAATTTCTGTAAGAAGTCAAGCTAAAAGAGGCTCTAGCTGTCACAAGCGAATGCTTTCTTAAACAAGTACGTCTTAATTGCTCGTTTAAAATGGTCGTAGCTTTTGATCGCTCTTATTTCAGATGGTAATGTATTCCATAGTCCAGGGGCTGCTACTTGAAACGATTTGTCTCCAAGAGTTTTCTTGGTCTTTACCCTTGATGGCTCGAACAATAGTTCCTTGCACGATCACAGGTTGAATCTTGTTTGTTCTCTAATCTTGATTAAGTTACAAATATAAGATGGTGCAATGCCATAAATTGCCTTAAAAGTTAGGATCAACATTTTGTACTCGATCCTAAAACATACTGGAAGCCAGTGAAGACGTTTAAAGTAGGTGTTATGTGGTCAAAAGAAAAAGAAAACGATGAAATGCAACAAATACAACAAAGAATTCAGTGTCATTATATTCTCAGTTGTTAAAACAGAGATTGACAAATATCTTGACTTCTGATGAAAGCTAGTACAAAAACAATATTAAAATGGTAGAGAGTCAGCTACATGAGTGCCAGACATAATAGTTGGGACACAATCCATCTTCCTGCCCTCTTAATGATGGTGTACAAGATTTGCTGGCTAAATAGTGACAAACAACATTAAGAGGGAGAAGGGAAGCACAGAAAAGTATAAAACAACATTAGCTTGGCGTGTCTCAACTAATTATGTCTGAGACTGTAGCTCACACAAATTTAAGTGAAAACTGTGTAATGACGATGGTGTATTCACACGTAGACGTAAAGTGTGTATTAATAAACAATTTAAGAACCAAAGGATCATTTACCTGGTGAATTCATTGGATTGCCTTTGGCAATAGCGTTTTGGGAACCATCACTAGAAACTTCAACTGACTGGCTGTAAGGGCCTGTATGCCCCAAAACATTAAACCAGTATTTAAACGCTGCAGCATGGCCTTTAACTACTGGAGGCTTAAGGCCATGGCAGCATAGTGTTTCCATCCTCTTGCCTTTGGTCTCACTCAACATTTCTGGAATTCTTTTATAGTTTTGTCTATTAATTAGTGTGCTGGTCTTACTAGAAAGCTTAAGTAGACACTTAATAAATAAATACACGGAAATGCCAGTTAGCACTGATCCTATTTCACAAACAGGAATCAGGCTATTTTAAGTGTACCCGTGACTCTTGTGAAGTGGCAAATATCTAAATTTGCTTCAATAATAGCCAGGGCAATATTTTATTGCACTTTAATCTGCAAAAAATGATCAATTTTGAATGGGATGAGATATTCATAGGAAATTTTAAAGTGCCTAAGGATGGTGCCTCCTGATACAGAGGTATTTTTGCAAATGTTATGACTCTGGGGAAAAAAGCAGATGTTGACAAGAACTACTAGCATCTAAATAGAAAAACGTGGGTAATGATGCATTTTTTTAGAGATAATCATAACTACAAAGCCATGATTTGAGTGTTAACAGGACAGTGTAATTGGACAGTGTACGCATCATGCAAAAGTAACTGGTCGGCATTATGTGTCAGAGTGTGCTCTAATGGATCAGTTACACTTGAATAAGTACATTTCGTATCGTATCCTACAATTAAAACTGTTGTCTTTGTCTTCTTAGAAACCTTTTCTCCTCTTTCTTTCTTAAATTTTGTTATAGATATGATTACTATTCCTGATTAAACAAATCGGTGATTTCGCTAAGCACTCAGATGTTTACAGGCCTAACTGGACTCCACTCTGTCCTATTAACATTATTAAGTAAGCGACCATAGTTCTAAAACACCTTTAAAATACAGCTCAATTAATTTGGAATGTTTTCTCAAAAAGGGGAATAGTTAAATATTTTTCCAGAGACAGCTATTAATCAAGGCAATACAGTTAGGACAAAGTTATATAGCACAACACCCCTAAAAAAAATAAAGTCAATGTTTTCTAAATCTTAAATTCCAATAACTGTGGCGAAAAAAATAATGCCATTCAGTTTTAACAACAGTGAACCATTTTCTTACATTTTTTGAGCAGAAAGATGTCACTTAAAGACTAGCACGTTCATTTCTCATGCATGACTGACTGTGAACACAAGGTTGGAAAAATATTAAAATAACTTTGCAACTTCTCTTTGAGTGGCAGTAGTATCAAAACGATATGTTTAAATACTATAAATGCGTCAAGAAATTTATAAAGGCAATGCATAAGCCCATATAAAACTAAACAACTAGGATAAACACTGAAATAGACGAGCTCTCAATTCTGCCTGCTTACATGAACATAGCAAAAAAAGAAAAAGATAGATACACACAACAAAGTAAGTTTTCAATTCAGGTTATTTAAAATCCAAACGACAATTTCATCTGTGACAAACACTATAGAAAAGATCTCCATGGCCATACAGTCATGCAAGCTCATTGCACAACCTTTAAAAAATGACAACTATTTTTGGACACAAAGGTGTGAAAATAAGCTGAATCACTCAGTCAGCATTAATGAATCATTTCCCTTCTCAAAAGTATACTCAAGCTAACCCACCTAGTATATTCAAACTTGTAAGCTACAGCTTTCACAGCCTCTACTGAAATCAATTTGTGTGCACACCTCAACCAGTCCAGTTTACCGATTGAGGATGGTTCATGAGGACAGTTCTACAATATTTTTCGTTCGGTTGTTTTGGTACACAAAACTAATAATGTTCTGAGCTTTTTCGTGTGTTACATCTCGCGCACCGCTATGCTATTTTCACACAGGACAAGCAATTTCTCGCACACTAAACCTTCAAGCTGTACGGCTTGGCTTGACATAAATTCTTACACCTCTTACAAGCTGTAGTAAATAACATAAGCTCAAGCTCAAATCAAATGCAAACTTATGCACATAACTCTGGATTGTTGCCACCAAAAACGGTCTTTTTTTGGGGCCAAATAACACGGCATCATCATCATTTGTTTTCGCAAACTCCTCTAATGCCATGAGCCAAAGCTCGTAGGTTCTACTTGTTTTCTCATCATGGGCCTGGCTTTTGTTTTCTGCTGCAAGCCTTGCACCTGCAGCAAGATTTGAAGAAAGAAGAACCTCAATATTTCCTCATTTCTACCGCCCTGGACGTATCTAAGTACGTTCGGGCTACAACCCTTGTAATTCTTTCTACTCTTAGACGGCATATTCTCTACAGCCTGATTACACTACGCGAACTAGAATTGTCCCGGGCATCGATGCAACGTGAGAACAACAGATTCCCACTAAAGGAATAATCATTCATTATGTTATCTGAGCGCACTCATGCGTGTCTTTTTGTTTTGCCCATAAAAACCATCACTGTCAGTAAGTCCTTGTGGTATCAAAGTTCCCAATTTTCACATCCACTGTCCCTCTTTGCCACGTAGCTCTCTCTCCCCTTTGACCCAGTCTATTAGTAATATGTTGAAGTGTTCCAAACCCAAATGTCCTTGGTTATGAAAGTGCTTGTAAAATACATCATACTTCTCCTTACTTCCTGAAGACAATTTTACATGCGCATTTCCCCTAAACACAATTCCATTTAAAAGTTTACTTCTACATTTAAAAATGTACTTGAGAAATTGAGGAAACTTAGTTCCATGGTCTAGCCAATGAGATTAAAGATAATTATAATGAGAATCTCTAGGAACTAAGTTCTAAGTTCTAAGTTCTAAGTTCTTCAGTTTTAAACTCCACAGAAACTAAGTTCTCCAATAAACCAGTCTCGCTAAAGAATGTCTGCAGCAGTTGGAGAGTATCATTGTCAGCCTGCCAAATTCAAAACATCTATGTCTGCTCTAAATTTAGGGACATCCGTCTCATGTAACATCCAGCAGTCCTAACTATTGATTGATCACTGCTTTGTTCTAACTTTGGTATTTCATTTTCACACATAATGAATAAATCATTTGTTTTGAACGAAATTCACAAGGATCGATGATGTGAGACGGGGTTTTTCATAAAAGGATGTTAGTAGACGTGACAGCTACTGTTTATCGCTATTCCCAATGGGATTTTTTACTATGGATATCATGTCGCATCGCCCGTCAAAACGGAATGGGCGCGCAAAAGAAAATGAAACAGGTCAGTTGCATGTTGTATACTAGGATCTAGTTATCGTGCGCCAAAATTTCTGTTTCAAATTTACGTATCTAGGCTTGTGTTTGTCAGCATACTATGTAGCTAGACATTAAAACTGAACTGTGAACTGAAGTAAATTTAGATTTGTGACATGTTATGTTGTCGTTTCATTCATAACGTAATGTAATATCTATATCTGAAAAGGACATACGTTCGGGAAAATTTTGAAAACTCTTCACCATATTAAAACCCTGCAATGCTTTCGGTTACCTCAATGTCTGGCCAGTTCAATTTTGTAACCGCAACATATTTATTACACGTTATTGTTTCGAAATGTCAACTAATTCCTCCCGAACCAATGCACCGTCTCAGCATAATTCGGACTTCCGAGACACGCGTTACTGTTTACATTCGTACATGGTAAGTGACCGGATGTAGTTTTAACAAATGCCCTCACAATTTTAAACAAAATATCTTTCTCTTCGTTAAACTAAAATAAAAAACAAGCCCTAAGTGTTTCGATGCACCCGATAAGCAAACGACTCAGACACCATTCTCGTTTTAGGGGAATGAATGGTGAAATTGGAAGCTGTATTCTTATTCAGGAGAAAAAGGCAACAGTTGAGAGCAATTATTGGCAATGGGATCCTGCTAATAACAATCAATTGGTGCATGGGAGATCAAGGCATGGGAGATCAATCCACCAATTGTTTTAAATTTACCTAGAAAATTGGTCTAGCAATGAATTTAGTGGTTTATGTTTCGACTTAATTTTTATAGCATGTTACTTTTGATAATTTTTAGTCAATTTTACAAGTAGTCTAAAGTTTAGAAAAACAAAAAAAATTCAACATGGTGGCTCTTCCGTAATAATATCATGTTATAGACATGTCATCATGTTGGTTGCATTTGCGGGCCTGGAATGATTTGCTGGCACGTACTCATGCCAATAATTGTTGCCACGGAAAAAACTAAAAGTGGTCAAAAGTATCCATTTTTTTTACCTTGGAGGCTAATAATTTAACAGCCTACACAGTTAAATACTTGATTTTGTGAACCAATTTTAAAAAGATGTCGTTGAGTTTGGAGCCAACTTAACTCTATGATAAGAATTAACAACTGTTTATTTTGTTAAATGCACAAAACTAAACTTGGCCACCAAAGGTCAACACTAGGGTACTTTTGACCACTTCTTGTGTTGTCATGGCAACCAGCTTTGACATCATCATTTCGGTTATTTTGTTCAGTGATAAATTAGGTAAATTTGTACACTAAATGCCATCGTCAGCAGTATTGGCGTAGCTGCTATATAAGCCAAAGACACGAAAGCCTTAAGTACTGTGAGCCACCTTAAAAATATTGATTAAGGATATTTAAGTGTAATTCAATACCTGATCTCTGTCCCCATGGGTGTGGCCTACAATCAGATATGATTGTACCTACAAGATTAGTAAAAAGGGGCGTTTCAACCCTATTCGGCCTGGGGTGGGGCCCGCCGTAACTAAAACATTTGTAACTTTTGTTATGCGAAGTCACCTAACATTGCCACTTTTCCTGCCATCAGTTTGGCATGACATTTGGAGGAGATGTTCAGGAAATATGATGTTTCCATGGCAACTATATTTTGCAGTTTTTTGATGCTATCGAGGTGTATTTGTCTTCATATTTTTCATACTTCTGTTGCGTTTGACCAGAGAAATCCAAGATGGTCGCCGTTCAGAAATATTGGCATAATTCCCTGGTAAGTGACTTAATTTATTGGTGTGACTAGGCACACACAGGAAATGCAAAAATGCCCAGAGTAATTAAATTAAGTTAAAATAAACTACAGGCGAAAGTATCATTCAGAAACCCACCCCCTCAAAAAAAGTGTCTACAAGATGGGACTTCCATGACAATGAGTTTGTTCTTTTACCCACAATTTCCGTTCCTTTTTTGTCTTTAAGAGAGGATCACAGTTAATCATACCTTTCTAAAAACCCTAGCTTTGACCGACGTAGCACGAAACCCAAGGATGTGAATATTCTTGCAGTCGCGCTAGCAGTTATCCAACTGCAAGTACATCACTGGAGGAAGGCTTCCAGTCTTCAAATAAAGAAAACATCATGATTTATTAGTATAACATAAACATAGTAATACCAACATAGGAAAATTGGTCAAAATAAATTAATTCGACATCAGCATCCCACACAATACTATTAGACAATGTTCTTACCAAACGAATAATATGTCGGAATGTTGATATCAATGCATTGCTCGTCGGATTTGCATCTTGCGGCCAACGCATTCAATCTAGAAAGCAGATAGCCAAGCCATTTACGTGTGAAATGGCTCCAGTCAAGTGCGTCTTAAGAAAGTGGGCATTGTCCCCTTCCAACTACAAAAAGAACAACATCAGCAATTAATGACCATCAAACGTCTTTGAATGGCACAGTTACAACTCAAACGGTGCTTACTTTAGAGGACTGAATCCAATGAGGTAAATGTGTCTTCCTTTGGTCCATACCATCGATGATAATGGAAAGGTATTTCTCGGGATTTTTTTCAGCCTTTTTTTGATGTTTATAGTATTTTTTCGTTCACCACTGAAAATAAAAACGTTTGATGCAACGGGTTTGTAGCGCAATTGTAAAATAATTAAATCTGTATTTCATAGGGTGACAAGGCTGTAATAAGTTTTCAAGCAATGTTAGTTCTTATTCCACCAAACCTCATCAATCCTGAATGAGTTCGAATGAGGTCATTACAAACTAGCATTAATTTAAAGAAAAAGGAACAATTTTTTTATGCTATCCAGACTTTTAAGAAACTTGCATTAATACGAAATATTGTACGATTAAATGACGTGGTATTTAATCCTTTACCCAACTTTGTTTTGAAGCGCATTATCGAGTTATCCTCAATGACTGAGATGTACAGGTTCCTCGTCCAGTTACATCTTACTTTGTTTATTTACACTTGTTGATCCATATGGAGTCGTTTTCTTTCCGCCCAGGTTACTCTAGCACTCTTGTCTTTGGTGCAGCGAATGTGCTCCGTTATAAGCAAACAAACTCCACACTCAGAAAATCTGTTTGTCTACAGTGTAAAAAAAGGGAAAAAAGCAAATTTTAAACCTAGCTTTTTTTCTCTCTAATTTTTACCATAGAGACAATGTCCAAAAAAAAACTTTCAAAAGGCATTGCAATTCTTGAAAAAATCAGCAGTCATCATTTTTACACTAGAACAAAACCAAGCAAAAATCAGCTTCGAGTGAAAAGTATTTAACGATAGGCCATTTTCATTATTCTGTCATTCTGTCACAACTAGATACAGAATTCAGTGTGTAATGGCAGTTGGTCTAAAATAAAAATAGCATCAGTAAGAATAAAACTGAAGGATTCTGGTAGTTGAAGTAAATTGATACGATATGAGTTCATAACCTATAGCTCTGTGTAACCAATCAAGAGACTAGAAAATCCAATATCCATGCTCCAGTTTTTAACGACCTATACATAGCTGTTTGTACGCTGTTTTTATATATCAACCCCAATTCATTTTGAAACGTTATCCTTCCCTCTGATATTCCATCCAATAACATGCCCACCCCGGGAAAAAGTTTCCACCTTTGAAATAATACAAACCCCGGAATTATATTCGGTGACAACAAGTTGTTTTTAGTTAGTCTTAATTTAGGAGATTGCTCACTGTTAAAACGGCAAAACAGTGAGCAGCTTTGTTATTATGTTTCCTATGCATTTTTTCTAACAACAGCTAGTAGTCTTGACTTCTCTTTCAATGTTTGCATAGTCCACTTTCCTTTTTTCAATGATTTTCTTTACCCCCTTTGTAGTATAACGATAATTTGCTTTGCAGTTTTGCCCAGGCTTGGGCTCCAATGTGTGCTGAATCGGTCGAGAGCATCGTCTTCTCCAGGAAAAGGAAAGTCATCTAAGACATCCTAAGGTTACAAGCAATGGAACAAATTTCAGTGCAGAACAGTGGATAAGGGGATTAGGAAAATTGTGGGAGAGGTATCCCACCGGGGATGGTAAATATTTCAAACTAACTTTTCTAGTAACCCTCATCAAAACTTTCATCGAAACAAGTCGAGGAGTCGTCAGAATTGTCTGCATCTTCCTGAAGTCACATTAAGGTGTAAAAGTATTAAATTAACAAAGAAAGAGAAAAGTAATTAGATTTTCTTGCAAAAACCAACCTCAAACTCCTCAACATAGCTACTTTTGTCCTCTTCAAACTCGTGTGGGTCATGGTTCTCTTTCTGCAGTTTTCACTAGAATTGAGATGGTTTACCTTAAATTAGTTTTATCTTAGCTAGTTCATACCTTCAATTAAAATAGTGATACTTTGGGCCGGGTCGCATTTGAGTCGTGGTACATTTTCTGTCAAGTTTCAATTGTACAAAAATTTGAAAGCGCAACCGGAAATCTGAAAATTGATCAAGCCTGACTGAGGTCGCATTAGAAGGGGCATAAGAAAACAGAGACTTGACAGCTGTCACTTGCACTTTCAAAAGTAC
>Ga0126336_10002428_pt1 | contig 10571 bp, 1 predicted proteins | sample SidCmetagenome_FD_92530 | JGI IMG/M metagenome (GOLD analysis project Ga0126336, IMG submission 92530) | Coral microbial communities from El Islote,Puerto Morelos, Mexico - Siderastrea C C metagenome | ecosystem: Host-associated > Invertebrates > Cnidaria > Coral | place: El Islote,Puerto...
GTCCACCTTATTTCCACTGATGGTGTACCTAACTCATATTCACTTCTGTATGTATACATGTAGCTACGGAGTGAGTCCTTCTCTGCCTTCTCAAGATTTTCAAGCTACGTGAGGTTAATTAAATTTGGGAGTGAATATATGAAATAATCATATATGTGAACTGCGGATGAAATAAGAAGTGATGATGACCTTCGCAGTTCAAGTTATCAACTTAACCATTTGATACAAAAGAACAACCTGAAAAAATTCTGGTTCTTTTATCAACTGCTTTTAAAAGTTGATAGCTTGAACTACGAAGGTCATCGTCATTTCTTATCTCACTTTGCCGCTCTACTCACTGTAGTAATTCAACACCAATACACACAACTCTGACAGTTTTTTTCTTCCATCACGGATTGACTTATTTACATCCTCGTTATTCAAAGTTTCTTTTTTGACTCGTTGTTCAAGTGAAATCGATTGAAAAAAATCGCTTCATGGAGCCTTCGTTTCGTGTGTGTTTCGAAATTTTCGATCCCCAGGCTTAAGTTTTGTTTCATTTCAGGCGCCTTGATTACTTTGTGGTGTCCGAGAGACTGGTACCTAAAGTGTCCGATAGCCTGATACGTCATCGCGTTAAAGGAAGTGACCACTGTCCAGTTGTGTTACTGCTGGCTCTTTAGACAGTCACCGATGGCAAAACGAACATTTTAACGAGCCATGTTCCCAGTTTTAGTGGTTTACAAACGGATTTAAAGGGGCATAGTCACGAGGATTTCGCATATTTTTGGTCAAAACTGTGCTAAAATTATCGGTAGCTAACTTTTAAGTCCATGCCCAATTGTGTTTGAACATTTAGAGGAACATATTAACTTAATTTCATTAAGAGAAAACAAACCTCGACCATTTAGTATCGATTTAATGTCAACATGCTGAAAGAATTTGAAACGTTTAGCCTAATTTTTTCAAATTGCAATCCATTTCAATCCGTGCCTTCCGTAGCAACAGACGACAGAAAATAGGTTCAGTGAAGTAATATAGTCTTTGGTAACAAAACTAGACCATTATTTGTGGGCGTTCATTGATATGAGGACATATTTTTTACTTTTAAAGTGAACTAAAATAGCGTGACTATGCCCCTTTAAAGCGATGGTGACAGACTGACTAACTGGTCTTCAGTGTGGGAGAGGTATAAGGTCCACCGCGGTCAAACATCTGAGGCAGTTTTTTTGTTTTTCTTCGTAAGATTTATTCACGATGTAGTGGAAACATTAGCAAGGATATATAAAATAGAGGGTGAGTGTAAATAATTCCCTTATCTTTGAAGTACTTTTCTTATTTTTCTCGTTTGACCGCGGTGAAGGTCTAAGGCTGATTTAGGATTCAACTGCAAACGTTAACAATTCGTAATAAGTAGGGACCTTATCCAGTGTAAAGTGATCCGTTTACAGAGTTTTTTGTTGTGCTTAGTTTGTTTAAGCCTGTCAGTTAAGCAGAATTCAAATGAAGCCAAACGTCTCTGCTCCTTTCGTGTTTTGCTGAGTCAAAATGTAAAATTCTTTTTTGAAACGTTTAGAAAAGAATTCTATTTTACTTTCAACTTATAAATGATGCATCAAGTGTAAAGGGAAAGGATTTTTATTTTTAACTTAACAGGACTTAAAGAATCATAGGCAATGTATTTTCTTGTATTCTCTTCTATAGCTTTACTAGCTAGCTTCTCTAGCCTTCTTCGAGCATGAAGAAGACCTGTAAGGTTGTGAAGATATTGATTGTTTAAACCATATAAATAAAGTTTGTATTTGCTGTAAATTGAGAAGGCGCGAAGTTCTAAACCTGCTAAGATATAAAAACCTGTTTGACAATACAACAAAAAGCTATTAAGCAGTACTTTCCGTTGATATTGTCTGTTGTAAAGAATTGAACAGAACGAAATTTACAGTTTTTCGTGACTTTTACTTTATAGCAGACTTGGGAGGATAAGTGGCTTCAAAGGTGCTCTGAAGGCGTTTCAGTCTTAAGCTGTCTATATCTGTCTGTCTGTCTGTCTGTCTGTCAATTTAACATCAGAACCTTTGTTGGAACCCTGGTTGGTTTACTCCTGTTTTGATCTCGTACAGCCGCTCGGGAAAATAATTCAAATATGATTTAAAGATGACTCGCTATCGGTGGTAAGGATGAAGCAACGAGGCATTGCAACAACTTGAGTAAAATTTTATTCCATTTCGTTCCCGATGTTTCACAGAAAATACTATCTTTTGTGGTGGTTGGTGAGGCCGAGCGGTTCAAAACAACACCGCGTACTGAAACAAAAGGGTCAAAATAAATTTGGAAATTTAGAAAGAAAATGACATACATCGTCATGTATGTTAAAGTTTTTAGATTTATAGCAAAAGGGTCGAAATAAAATTGAAAATTTGTGGAAAATTTGGGAACTTGTGGGAACAATATATTAAACTGCACTGTTTTAAATCGTTCCGAGAAAACTGACCAAAACTTTAAAGATATTGAGTGAGTTTTTTAAGCTTTGATCCATGTTAAAAGGATCGCGAATATTTTAGCTGTAGGTAAATTTTCGGTTATTCCACGAATTAATTTCGGCCTGATATAAAGTATTTACAGGAGCATCTATAGTTGTATTCATCGACTCCAACTGAAATGTTGTAAATCGCATTAGGGCAACTTTTTAGTTGTAATTCAGCTTTTATTCTTTCACAAGAGAGCCATTTTGTCAAATCAAGGAAAAGAAGAGTTTATAAGTGTTCAAACGTTTCATGACCATTGTTTCCTCTGCATTATTTGTATTTGTCAAACGAAGCCAACAAAAATGCTTCCCGTGATCCTTTTATAGGTTCGTTCCGCGTTTAACACCATTCCCAGTGTTTGCTTGTGCGAAGTTAAGCCGACTTGTTGTTGTTGTTGACTATTCTCTCTCGTGATCTTTTAGTGTAGTAAAGTTACTGCATCGATAATCAGCTACTTTTTTGTTTGTTACAAAGAGCTAGTTAGACTTCTGGTAACTAGGACGCTTGGGCTAATTGTTAATTTTACGTTCAAACCTAAAATCCGTGACATACACAGATACACACTCTAAAATTGCCACACCTTTCCAAAGGGGCTTTTCATGGATATAGTAAATTTAAAATTATATAAGCTTGATTTACAATAGAAAGGAACAAATTACAGTGTAGCCCGCCTTACAAAAACCCCTTTAACACGACCCCTTTTTATTCAGCGACTACTTAATTGTGGTGCAAACAAAAGCTCAGTCGTCATCTCATCTGAAAACCTCGTTAAACCGAACACGACGAACAACCACGTTTTGGAGTCCGTCCTTAACAAATTGTGTCTCCTTTTGTTACTATGCATTCGTTCTGCGCTTCTAATCAAGGTCCGAGAAGCTCGGGTTTCTTTCAAGGATGGTGCCAACTAATACAAAAGTATTTTTGCCTGGTTTATTTCTAAGCGTGAAAAGCCAATCTTCGCATGGGCTGTTGGATTCCAAAAAGAAAATTGGATGTAACCACGCATTTTTTTAAAAGTAACTGAGCTTCAGTTTAGAAAGAAAATGTCATATACATCGTGTTGTATGTTTAAGTTTTTGGAATTATTGTTTTGGTCACCCAAAACGTTCTTGCTAAGATCTGCCTTTCTCGCATAGTCATAAACTGTGCAAAAATATCTCGGGAGGTACCGTCCTTTACACTGCCATTCGAACTACCTGTTGGCTTAAATGACGCATACAAGCCAAAACTAACAAAGAAAAAGTCGAATGACTATCTTTTAAACTGCAGTTGATAGCCAGTTACAAAGACATTTGGCCTTCTCAATCTAAGCTGCTTTTCTTTCTTGTTTTCCTTTGCTCCTCCGTCGTTTTTGTAAGCTATCAAAATTTGACCTTGTCCACCCATAATACAATAATATTTCTGGCGGGCCAGTGGTCGTGTTAGCCGGGTCCCATTCTAGTAGTTGCATTAAATTTACTTTTAAAAAAAACGTACAAAGCATTTACAGTCAATTAAAAAATATCTCAGATTTCAAAGAAAAAAGTTACATTCAAAGTTTACACTTGAAGACTTAAGGAAATTCTTTTTTTTTTTTTAATCTCGTAACTCCGCCCTTGAAAATGTGAATTTTGCTATCACATTGTTCAACGATTTTGGTTTCAAATTTGTTTCCTCGTTAGTTATTTCTATTTACACATAACAATCAGTCAAACTTACAAAAGAAGTAATCAGAGGCAATAATTTCACTAACCCAAAAAATTCCAAAGATTTTTAAAAACAAAAATGTCTGGCCGAATTCCATAGCAGACGGTTTATTAGGCTCGATCACAGCCACTGTTCGGGGAAATGAGCCGGACCAGAGAGAGCGGCGGAAATCGAGCCTAACGGTAAATTCCCCTAATTCAAACTCAGATGTAATGAACGTAGGACGAACCGCTAAAACCTAGAAAGACTTTTATGCGGCTCAAAACAGAGCAAGTGATCACGGTACGTAACAACGGTGGAACATCGAACTTCCTGGGCTACCGCGCCACGCTAGGTAACCACTCCTAGAAACTAGGTACCAGTCCTACACAAATCATCTTGATCTCTTCGCGGACTCCTTAGAAGCTCGTTTCTCTTAGCCATGATACAAGTGATGTAAACAAACAGCAGCAATTAGGCAAACTTCAAGTGTCGCGCTACCCTCACGTCGAACACAATTGAATGAAAAAGAAACCGCTTAAATTAATCAATTTATTTACCTTTTGTTGCAAATTAGTTCGACAAGACGATAGCGCGACGTTTGAACCTAACCTTAAAATGTTCGTGACCTTACGAGTAATTTTTTTGACCTACAAAGTCGAGGCTTGTTCTTACGTAAAGACGGTATACATGTTATCGCCAAAACTGAAGCTCTTTTTCGGCTCAATTATTAACATGGCCTTAAAATCCGGGTCTGAAATCACGCACAGTGGTTACTTAAAACCACCTTTGGTCGTCATACGCTATAAAAAGGTTTTGTCAGGTGTTTAGATACGATTCACTGACACCTTTCAGGTATATATGGCGGCTTGGTATATACTAAGTTAGGTTATTATCGCACTTTGAGGAAATAATGTTCACGGTTTCCTGTTTGCACAGAATTCGAAGGTACGATGTAACGTGTTCCAGCAGGCAAATAAGTAGCGCTCAGCTTGCTGAAGCCGACAATAGTGTTGTTATTCCGACATCTTGTTTTCTGCGACACAAGCTGAAACAAACCCACATGTGATACAACAGGCGACACACCTGCGACAAAATAAAAATGACCACAAGGAGACCAAAAACGAAGGGAACAGAACATAGAATGACAATTTCGACTACCTGACAAGCCTTCCACCAGGAGCTAAAGTGGTCGTTTAATTTAACAGCCAACGATAGAAAAGACGCAAAAAACATATTAATCATCCCCAAAAGCACAATAACCAGCAAAGAAATGGTTTCCACCATGTTGGCAATAGACTCACGAAATGGCTGAGTCATGGAGTGATGCTGAAGAAACAAAACACAGAAGAAACTCATTACGAGAAGACGAGGCATTGGATCGCTGACAAAAGCCTTCAACACAATAAGAATCAGCCGACGACCGATCATAACACCTTCCCAGCTCAAAGAAAGTTTGCTTCCATCTTCAGGCCTCTTAAAACAGTCGTAAAGGACCCTCTCCACAGAATTCCTTGACAACGGGCTTGAGGGTGATTCTTGGTTAGCAGCAATTCTTGCTTCACAAAGTAAGGAGACGTATGCCCAGCAAAGTAAAGATGGTAACGGCAAACAACAGGCCAGTAGAAACTTCCCCACAGAAATGGTTCGACCGTACAACTTAAAAGAACCCCAGAGCAAGACAAAGACAAAGGGTACAGTAAAGGTGCAGTTAAAAGCAATCAAAATGTATTGCCACCACTGAAAACACACAACGTTCCCCCCGTAGAACAAGCGTTTCTCTGAGCCAATGGGGACACACCGAAGCAGGTTAAAGCTGACGGAGGCAAGCGCTGTGTATCCTAGCAACATGGTTTGTAAAATGCCACCCATATAGGGAGCAGCAGATGGCACCTCTTGACCTCGAAACTTGTTAACTCCCACATGCAAAATGAAAAAGACGCCTATCATAAGAAATATACCAAGCACGTGGGATGCAGAAAACAGCTGCTTAGTTACCACTGTGAGACCAGGAAAGGGACAAATCAATCCACTAGGAGAAAATCTTTGTTGAAAGTTAAACAGTCCCACAAAAGGCCCGATAAATTTAGTTTCAAAAATATGTTGTGCCGAGTTGGAGACGAGCACAAGGTTTGCTGCCTGATAGAAGTAGAAGACAATCTTTAGATATCCATTGTCAAAGATATTTTCTTCGTCCGCAGGTTCACGCTTTTTAAACCACAGGATTTGACGCTTGATCCAGGGCACAATAGGAGGCTTACATGTAAAGTACAACGCCATGAGCGAGACATAAACTAGCGCCACAGGCCAAAACCAGTAATCCATGCAATCTTGGAACGGCCTGCAGTTTGTAGAGTAAAGTGTCTCAGTATAACCCTTATTACACTGTCCACACAAATCACCGAAACGGTTACCCTGGCATCCATTGTATTCAGTTACGTCTTTTACCTGAGGAGGACGACAATAACCCAGAGGACACCTGGTGAACTTTAATGTTGGTGGAGAGTCGTGTTCTTTGTAACCCCAAAAGTTTTGCTCGGCAATTATATTTTGAGAACAATTTGCTCCAAACGGGCAGGGCAGACACTGAAATCCTGGAGCTAACTGCAAACCAAACGCCCGACCACGCTCTACACTATAGGAATTTCCTGTACATGCTGAACATCTAAACTCAAGTGTGGTGACTTCGATTTTACAAGGTGTGTTGTTTACTTGAGTTGCGACTTGATCGGTAAAATTAAGAATTTCCATTTGACTTCCAACAGGACAATAAAATGTTGTCAAATTTTTGTTTCCAACGTCTATCTTTCTACCGTTTCTTACTTGCATAATAAGATTGGTACTACCATAGCGTGAAACGTTCACTGTGGAGTTAAATACTTCTAGCGCTCCTGAACTTTCTACGTGAATAAGTGAAGTCCCAGAGTAGAAAGTGTTAGGGATTTGCAACTCATTCATGGTTTGGCGAAAAATGCTGTCTTGTATAATAAGACTTGCCGATCCAGGTGCAGTGTATATATGCCCACCTAGAGTTGCTGCAAAATTGTCGAGAAAGTGACAATTTCGAAACGTTGTCTTTCCGTTACTTAAATATACAGCACCACCGGCATATCCGCCAGCATTTCTCTCAAACGTCGTTCCTTCAAAAATCAAATGACTTTTGTAAAGCCACGAAGGGAACTCAGTTTGTCTGACAGAACCTTCGTGCATACAGCCTGGACGTTTTTCAGGATCCGGTGCAAGTGAAAGTGCTATTACCCCTCCATGACCATGCGTCCCAGAAAACAAAACATTCTGCACGAACTGAGACCTGTTGACTTCAATGCTTACATTTCCTTTATGGAACAGGTAAATAGCACCCCCTTCTTGTGAAGCTGAACAATTGTTGAATTTCGTGTTAAATATTAAAATTGATGTCGAAATTAAGCTACATTTGATATACAATGCGCCCCCAACTTCTTCAGGTCCCAAGACGTCACCGAAAGTATAACCGCCGTCGAACAGAGAATCCTGCACCTCCATTACGTTAACGTCATTAACTATAAACGCTCCACCAAAAGGAGCTTTGTTCTTCAAGAATCGGGAGTGGCGTATTTTCAACTTAAAAACAGGACTTATTGCAGCGGCTCCCCCACCTTCGCCCGCGCTATTCGATTCCATGATAACGTTTTCAAGGACAAGAATACTTTGGTTGTTAACGTCTATAAAAATTGCACCACCATTTTCTTTTACGCTATTGTTTGAAAATGATGTGTGTTCTATTGTTATGTGGCTGGCGTTTTTTCTCAATTTATCGATGTTTAAAGGGAAAATGCTAACAGCGCCACCAAAACTGAATGTGGCGAGGAAATCTCCAGCATAATTGGAGCTAAAAGTACTGTTCTTGATCCTAACCTCTATTTGATTTTCGTATAACACGCTTAATGATCCACCAAAGACGTAAAGACCTACAGACCTACATTCTTGGAAATGAGAACGTTCAACAAACAGGAGAATATCATTGCCTGAGTTTTGTTTTAGTGATGTTAAGCCCGAATGTATGAAAACGCCTCCTCCTCCTCCTACTTCTTCTCTTTTACCTGTTTGCGTAGTGCAATTGGTAAACTTTGAGTGACGCAGACGCACTGTAGCCGCAAGAGCCTTGACATACATCGCACCTCCTCTAAAGGAACTGTTGTTGTTGGAAAAATTACATTTGAAAATGTCCATTTGAAGACGGTGCTCAGCACTGCCAATATTCGATTCAGCATCATGGTTTACTGAGCTTTCGTAAGTGTTCGAAACAGAACCATACGAGTCAATATACACTGCTCCTCCTCCTCCATTCCTTGCCGTGTTGCCAGTAAAATTGTTGGCTTCGAAACTGACACTGTGAAGATTGGTGCATTTAATGTTGATCGCTCCACCTTGAGCAGCACTCGTGTTAACAAAAGAAGAATTAGACAACTTTAATTTACAAAAATCCAATCCTCTCAGAAATATGGCTCCTCCATTTCCTTCGACGCGGTGACCACAGAAAAGAGAGTTGTAGATCTGCGAGGTAATGTTCGATGCACTGATATTGACTGACCTTGCAGCCTCACTTGTGAAATTGCTTGAATTGATTAAAATATTTACATCGGAGCTGCAAGCGATGCATTCACTGTAGCCAGCACCTGTCAAAATATCTCGGTCTGATGATAGACTGTTGTCGGCAAATGTCACGTTCTGAAAGTAAATGCTCTGGTTGCCATTATCCATCTTCAGGAAAACAAGACCTTTTGAACTGAACTTGTTACGAGAAAACATTACATTCTCCAAGGTGATATTACAGCTTACTGCAGACTGGTCAGTGTAAGCCAACTCAGTAAATGAAATACATCCTTCTTTATCTGACAAGATATTGCCAAGAAAAGAGGAATTTATCAGCTTGAACGCTACTTGGATATTCTGTGGGGGGCTCTCTGTATTGTTGACGACAACTGAAATACACTTACTGTTTTTAGAAAAGGTCGAATTTGTTATCTCAGTGCTGGAAACCATCTTTGTTCTTATTACGAACTGAAAGCCTTGTTTGCTGCCTCCGAATTTGCAGCTGTCGATTTCAACAGAAAAATCTTGAACTCTGACAAAGCTTTCATTAAAGAACAGTCCTGATAAAGTTACAGTCATTTCGTTCGCATTTTCAGAACCAACAAAAACCAAACCTGTTCCTTCCGAGCATCGTATCTGAGGCATGGGGCTTGCAGATCCGATCAGAGACAAACTCTTATCGATGTAAATACCCAGATGCTCTGACGTTCCTGATTGACAGGTGTAAGGATCCTTGTCAGTGTTAGTACCATCCAAGTAAATGTGATCCCCACGTGACGTCAACGTGACAGCCCGCCAAATCGTTTTACAGGGCTTCGACTGGTCACATGACCAGTCATCGTGACCTGACACTCGGGAAACGTACCAGTTCCTTCCTTCGGACACAAATCCTGTAAAATTAGCAGAAGTACTACAGTACGAAAATCGAGCTAGTGATTTATTTTGACACATAGGACAGACACTGGGAACTATTAGGAAAGACTGGGAACTCCTTTTATCGATTGACTTAAAAGACAATCAGCATGCTTTTTTAAAAATAAATGTAACTGTTATGTAGAAATATTCGGATGTTCGCTCAAGCTGCAAACATTTTTTTTGTGACTTTCGTCTCAGATGTTTAGTATCGCGACACCTTATCTTTTCAGGTGCCGTAGCAAGCCTTGAGAAACTGGGGGAGAGAGGGGGTGGGGCACAAAGATTTTAAGTAGCTTGTTTCATTATTCAACTGCACAAATAACACCCAAAACGAGTACAAATATCCCACGGTACCAGACGACCGGTTTGACAGGTTTTTACAAATGTTACGTCAGGCATTGGGCTTACGTGGTGAACGATGAAAATATGGCCGAAAACGCGCATTTGTTTCGGAAGAAAACAACAAATGCTTACCAAATGTTGAGGTTTTTAACGAGAACGAGTTCCTAGAGACAAGAAATGAAATAGACGACAGTGGCAGTTTATAAGTGGACCATATTTCCATTTTCCCAGCAAAGTTGAACAATAAATCCCTTATTAGACGGTTTAGTGTGTAGTACTGTAGTATCGTAGTAAAATCATACAGTCTGTTTAAAAAAGCAACAAAAGTCTATGTGCAAAATCAGATGTATTTTTAGGTTATAATATTATTCTAATTATTAGTTCTTGATACAATAAAACCCGTCAGCATTACTCTTTAATATTACATCCATCCGCCACTTTAGTTAGGTTTTTTTTAACATAAGGGGATCTTCTTAGAAAAGCTCAGCAGAGCTTGCTAAGATCTCCTGCCATTATATTTGAACCTATTGTTAAGTAGCAGAGATATATCAATTTATGTAAATAAAAATATAA
>Ga0126336_10002429_pt1 | contig 10570 bp, 6 predicted proteins | sample SidCmetagenome_FD_92530 | JGI IMG/M metagenome (GOLD analysis project Ga0126336, IMG submission 92530) | Coral microbial communities from El Islote,Puerto Morelos, Mexico - Siderastrea C C metagenome | ecosystem: Host-associated > Invertebrates > Cnidaria > Coral | place: El Islote,Puerto...
AACGAGACGAAATACAACGCAGTTTAAAATTTGGCATGAAGAGCTACATGCCAAAGTGACAGCCGGCCGAAATGGACACTTGCACCTTTTTGAGTAAAGGAATGTTGGAAATAAGGTCGTGCATGTTCACATTATTTTAGAGTCGAATTTATTTTCCTTCGTCAGTTGTGAAGGAAAAGGGAAACTAGAAGAGGACAAAAAAAGAAGAAGAATATTAAGGTTCTTGCATATTTTCTCAATGAAATCTCCCAGTCACCTTACGGCATCTGTTTTGTTTGTTTGTTAATTTGTTTGTTTGTTTGTTTGTTTGTTTTTTCTTTGCTAGTACAGGCGCTGTTGATATTAGTGAAAACTCATTCAATTTCTTTTCTTCTTTTGCAGTTTCAAGAATTTTACTGTAAAGTATTTTTGTAAAGTTCCCAAGATGTCAGTAATACTGAGATAATTGTACTCAGTTGTACAGTTGTAAGATATTTGAGCTAAATTAGCTTTACCTTGTATCGAAAAGGTTAGGTTATTTTTTCAAGAGAAATTTATTAAACTGTTCCAAAGAAATTGTAAATTGTAGATCCAAACCCTGCAGCTAAAATAATGCCAAAAGTGCTCAAGTTATCACAGTAAATGCTTTAAAGAGAAGAGAAATTTATTAATTCGTTTAGATATTGCCATTCAAAGAAGAATTTGTAAACGCAAAGAAGAAAAACGTTCCATTCTCGCTACAACCTCACTGTTTGTGGACCTTTGTATATTTAACAAGAACGCTTCATTTATTGCTTTTCGGAATAGCATGGTAGTTAACTATATTTCTTTTGGCCTTTAGCCAGTACATTGTGTGGGGTGTGACACATTGCTGTCACTCAGCGTTGGGTCAGGCGTTGCGTGACCACGTAGGTAACGGGTACGAAGGTACTTGTTACTAACTTACGAATGTTGCAGACTTTCTTCCTGTTATTCAACACATTTCTAACAGGGAACATTTTCTCCAAATCGTTTATAAGTAACTGTTACTGGGAATAAGTTGGTTTTTTTTTACAATTAAAACGGTTAAAATGTGTCAAATGATAATTTTGGTGTTCCAGTTTTCAGAAAATTATTTTGAGTGAAATGCAATAATTTATCATTCTACTCTTACTTTATCATTGTTCTTATTATTGATTTTTTCTCTATTTTCTGTTCGTTTCATTGTTTTTTTGGTTTCATTACTTCCTTGATGAAACAAATTCTTAGTGGCAGTTTCCTTAAGGGGAAGTGTTCGTTGTCTTTCCTTGCATGTTATATGCTCTTTGTTGTCCACAAAGTATTTCACCAGCAATAGTTGTATTGCTGGCTTATTTATTAACTTAAATGAAACAACGAAGTTAATGACAGAATTCATGCAGAGCATCAGAGATTGGTTAAAACAATAAAAGTTGAAGAATTTTATTGAACGTCTTAATTTGTCCATTTCTTGGAGTTTGTTTTTTTATCTTTCGTACTCGCTGTTCTCTTCCAGTCACTTTGTGCCGATTATTTATGCGAACTTTAGACAGGGTTCAACCGAACTGTGGTCAAAACGGCGTTTTGAGATCCATTTACCGCAAGATCCATTTTCCCCAATCCCTTATTAGAAGCCGCACAACACAGATTTTAAAAACAATCCACTCAATTAGACTGTTTTGTAGACCGACCTGCTTATAAGCTGGTTAAAAAAATACTCTTAAACCAGGCGTAACTATGATTTCGTTGAAAAAAGCGGCTCTTTCTAGCTGTTTCCTCTTTTTTATGGATCTTGACGAAGAACAAGTTGGAAGTGCTTTCAAAAATCCTTTTTAAATTCAATGATTTGTTTTACTACTCGATATCTCTTTCTCTGAAACGGACTTGCTCTTTTATCCTGCTTGTTTCTACTTGGCTGACCTATCACTGAGAGGGACAAGTACATCTGTCCAACCAGGCTTCCGAACTCTCAGGTCTAAATTATAGTCGAGTGAAACAGCGATAAGAGAGCGAGGCTGCAAGAACATTCTCCCCCCTCCCTCCCCTCCCCAAGAACGCTTGCGGCTTCCCAGAGTACAAACAGCCTAAAGATTATTTCATCGTTTCACTTGCAGTAGCGCTCAACTTTAAAACCGGAAAAATCGTAATTTTCCCTTTTTCAGTATTGTGAAACAGCGCACCACAGCAAAGGGCTGTCATTTGAATGGTCAAAACGCGTTTGAACAGCACCACATGACACCACTACAGAGTCGAACCCGCTTGAATCATGTATTTAAATGTTGTCCTAACTGTTTGGACAAAATCCTTGTCTGTGACCATTCAAACGAAAGCGTCTGAGCAGTACTTTCCTGTGGTGCTGTTTATTATGCGGTTACAAGGTGGTTCTATCTTTTGAGCCTGTGAATAAAATCCTAAAGTGTGACCACTCGAATGAAAGCTACTGAGCAGTACTTTCCTGTGGTGCTGTTTATTATGCTGTACAAGTTGGTTGCCCCTTTTGAGTCGGTGGATGAAATCATCAGAGTGTGCGAATATTCAAATGAAAGCCACTGAGCTTTTGTTTATTTTTATCTCTTTTACTATTTCGATGGTCAGGAAGACAGAGCAGAATTATTACTTTCAATTAACCAGCCTCTCCTGCCTTAAACGTTTTATTTACCTCAGCTTGTCTGGTTTTTATATTAGCTTATCGCCTGTCCGCGCAAGCAGTATTTACACCTGTTTCCTTGATCGTGAAATAATTATCATATTTCGTGTCGTTTTCCTATGTTATTAATTTTTTTTTTATTGTCAATCAAAGAACAAGTTTGTTTTTAAGGCTATTCAAATTATAATATTCATTTTAAATATCTCAGGTAGTATTTCATTTTCTGACACTTTCATCTCATACAAAGCCTGTCACTAAAAGTTACTCATGTCCACTGACAGTGACTGATACAGTGACTGATCAAACTTGTTTTAAAGGCTATCATAAACCCTATATTCCTTTTCAATACTTCATTTAATTCTGCGAAACTCCACCCTTTTGAATTTAATTTTCAGAATAAACAGTCCAAAGGCCGGTTTCCATATGATCGCTGCAATCGCCAAAAAATGTGCTCAGCTATCGTGCGTTCATATGGAAACATGGCACGTGTTGATTTTGAAGATCGTGGCGATTGCAAACATATACAAAGCCTGATCAGTCATACTTCATGATTTCATCCACAGACTCTAACGTTGGAACCACGCTAAATGCCTCAAAGTTTGACTCAAGGAAGTAAATGGTTATATTCCTTCGAAACCACAGAAAAAGAAAAGAAACACACCAGCACTTGAGCTTGTATTTAATTGGCATGCAAGAATGACCACAAATGACGCACGCCTTACAGTTTCATTTATTTTCTAATGTTTCCTCATTTCGCTATCGATCTTCTTGTTGATTTATCGAAGTTTTTGGGCGTGTTTGTCTTCCGCCCATTCTCAAAGCTTCTTGTTGAAATACCCATCCTTCAGCATAGTGCTGTTTACGTCTTAGTCTTCTAGGGCCGAACCTTGAGGCATATGATTTAGTCCTAAGTTTAGAACAGCGGATGAAATCCTAAACTGAGACCATTCTAATAAAAGCCAGCAAAACCCAGTACTGTTTCTAATGCCAAACAAGCGGATTGTAACTTTGGGTCTGCTAACAAAATCCTTAAGTGTGACCGATCAAATGAAAGCTATTGAGCAGTACTTTACAGTGGTACTGATTATACTACGAACTCTAACTTTTGTGTCTGCAGGTGAAATCCTCAAGTGTGACCATTCAAGTGAAAGCTGATTGACCAGTATTTTCCTGTGGTACTGTTTATCATGCTAGTTCTAACGTTTGCGTCTGCGGATGAAATCGTCAAGTTTGACCATTCAAGTGAAACTTTACTGTTGCACTGTTTATTATGTTGTACAAGGTGGTTCTAACTTTTGAGTCTGTGGATGTCCTCAAGTGTGACAATTCAGATGAAAGAGCAGTACTTTCCTGTCGTACCGTTTATCACGCTAAGTCTAACTTTTGAGTCTGTGGATGAAATCGTTAGCGTGACGATTCTAATGAAAGCTAACAGCAAGTACTATTTTGAGGTGCTGTTCAATTTTCGACCTTTTTTCATGTGGAAATTTCCTAACTCTTAAGATATACTTAACTCTTGAGTTATACTTGAGCGCTCTGAGGACTAAAGGTTCCATATGCTGCAGACATTTTATGCTCTTTTCCTTTCATCCTCGTATTTAGCAGCACTTATCCCTTGATTCAGTCAGTCAAACTGCATCCAGTCCATCGCCTAACGAGCCTGTTGGCTTTAAAGCTATGTTCCTATTCACTCGTACCGAGGTACTATCTGCGGTCACGGACGGCGATTTATTTTTCCTCTCTGACTGAGTCGAGGGGAAGATCACATAAGCAATAACCAAGCACAAGAAGAAATCCAACGCTCGACTGCCCGTTTGATATGCCCACCAAGCCCAATGATCCACACCGCTGTCTTCTTCGAGGTCATAAAGCTTGTATAGTGCGAAGAGAGAGTACAACTCAACCGCGACGTATAGCAGGGCGAGAAGTGAGACGAGTCCCGAGATTCTGGCGATTTTCTGTGCACCCTTGGGAGGCTGGCTTTTTTCGCTTTGCTTCTCGTGTTGTATGTAATCTAAGGAAGACGTGGACGCCGTCGAAGCAGATCTGTCTTTTGCTGTTTTCTTGAGAAATTTGGCGGTGATTCGCGATTCCCAATTCACTTTCCATCCGCTGTACAGAAAACAAAGCGCAAGAACTAACCACCAGGAAATTAGAATTGTTTGGCACAATATGAGCAGGCGGGCCAGCTTTGGGCTAAAAGTTATCAACACATACACGATGAAAACCACCACAAAATGGGTCGCTATCACCGACACTAGAAACGTGATGTTTTGGAGACGTCGCGAAATCAGCCTGAGTTTGTTTACTTCAAGGAAGGCAAAATGAATGAGTGATAACGCCGATGTGAGGCAAGGATACCCGATCGCAAACAAAATTCTGACTGCTAAGACTGGCAAGTGTAAAAACGTGTGCGATTCGTAAGGATCGAGCGCAAGGAACAGCGTTCTTGAGAAACTGAACAACATCAGCATCAAACAAACTGCGAGGAAGTAGTTGCCCAGGGTCATTCCTTTTGATTTGCGTTTAATACGCACCACGCAAAAACAGGAAAACAAAGACATGGCGAGGAATAGCAGACCAAATCCTACGAAATGTAATTCCCAAAGACCTTTCCATTCTTCGAGTGCAATGTCCCAGTCAGGTAAAGGTTCTGGATTCGCTGGAGGAACGCTCGGCTCGGCTGAAGATGATGGTTCGGCTGTAGACGCTTGCGTCGACTCTGGTTCAGGCGGCATCTTTGCTCTACAGTTACGCGATGTTGAGCGCGCCTCGTGTTTCTAAGACTCGCTGTTGATATCCGCGTATGTTTGCACTTGGCCGATTAAAATGTTCTTCTTTACATTAAAACACTCCTAATTGCGTGTCCCTGATGTCTGCAATGCAAATGCTGTTTGTCTCGATACTGGTGTGATTGCAAATGATTCTCTTTCACTTCAAGTTTCTAGCAAAGACTAGTTAACTCCCCACTGTCGGAAAGCGTTGATAGTTTCTTTGTGATGCAAAGCAGCGTTTTCAACTGGTCTTTACCCAAACTGGTGCGAAGCTTTGTTTATATTTCTGTTCACGCTCCGTTACGTGTTCGTATGACATCAGCACTTAAATATTTCAAGTGCCAATATCACAATTCCTATTTCGGGGTAACATGACCGCATTATAACAAGGTCCAAAAAAAGTCAAATTTGCGTAACAAAAACTTTGCTCTTCGCGATGAGCTAAATTAGAAATAGCTGTAATATAGGTTAAGAAACTAGACGTAAATTGCTTTGGAAAATTGTTAATCCAAGCGTTGTTTTGTGAAAGAGAACCGTAACATAACCGGAATTAAAATTTAGTGAAGGTATATTCTTGAATAATAAACGCTCTTAATTTATTATTGCAAAAAACAAAAAGGACATTTTAATGAACAGCAATGCATTTCAAGACAAAAGAAAATGTTTAATATTTGTTTGCCGATAGAAGTAGTTAAATAAAAGAAAATCCGAGAATGAAAAATCGACGTGTCTTGCAAATGTCACAGTATATGCATTTATGTATATTTTAAAGCCTTTTAAAAATTTAGACACCTCTTCCCTGGAGGCAAACGGGTTTTGAAGTAGAATATTCGGGAAAAAATGTTGGTAAGTGGAGTCGTGTAAAGGAAATTCAGACTGGATTTAGTCGTTTTGAGGATTTTTACAAACAATTCGTCACATTTTTCGGGTTTTCAATTTCATCGAAAGTATCGCGTGTTCTTTAGATCGCGTGTCTTTCGCCAAATGCACTTCGTAAACAAGTCATTGCGTTCAATTAATTCCATATTCATTTCGCGCTGAAATTTTGCAAACCCTTAAAGCTTTGATATACACATATTTATTTGAGATCTCCTTATATTTGTATTTTATTAAGTTGCTTAGGAACGTACTTGACAGAAATCCTATCTAATGACTAGTTAATGACTCAGAAGTCCAGATGTTTTTCATCGCGTTCTAATACAACATCGTTACGGACGTCACGAGGCATTACATCCTGTCACAAAATCTCTTGGACATGTGGGCTGTTTTGATACTCCTGTAATATCTAAACAATTGTATTGAGTACATTTTGCAAAAATCGCTTGCTCATTTAAGTATTAGAAGTCTCAATTCCAAAAATTACTTTTGTGCAATATTACCCGGTTATTTTCAGACTTGATTAATTAGATTAGCCTGTAAACAGGTTGCTTGGTGGTGAATGTACAGGGGGAATAGAGCCCTAGCCTTTCCACGGGTTTGACTAGATAAATCACCTACCACTGAGCGGCTAAAACCGACGAGAAAGATAACATTTAATGGCAGGAAAAAACAAATGCAAGCTTGAATTAAGCGAGCACAACGGCGATGACAACGCGAATTTTACAACGTCAGGTTTTACTGAACAATACAGTTATTGAGAGTTGTTGAGAGTTATCGACAGACCATAGTACACCCTTAATATTTGGTCCATTCCCCATCTAGCGCTGGGCGGGGTGAGGCGAGGGCAGGCAACAGGAAGAAGTTGACTGGGAATGTGATATTTGCTGTTTTTAATCCCACTCCCGGGCAAAGACTCTCCCGTATCCCACCTACAAAAGAGAGCACATCAAGCTTGCAGCTATCGATTTTCCATTCCTAGAAGGGCCATCAAATGTCTTAGTTTCTGCACCCTGCCTCGATTTAAGTCCCACTACGCATCCACCACATTTATGAACTGACTCATCTGACGGCTAGCCAGTCCTGACAAATGATCAGCGCCCCCCCCCCCGACCCCCTTCCCACGCTGCTATATATCTTAGCAGGGGTGAAAGGCTTCTGATCTTAGACGTCTCTGTATAACTGCAAAATTATCAAAATAACTAAATTCAAGGTTTGCGCTGAAACAAAGTGATCATTAGCTCGACGGTGGTAAAATTTCCTCAATTCAGCTCCTCTACAGCAAGGACAATTACATAAAAATTGATTGAAGATAGAATGAAGATAGAATGAGTTGCATCAGCTGGAAGTTAGCGACTCTTAATTACGTCCCGTTTCAAGTGTAGATTCAACCACATAAACGCAAGAACTGCAAATCTGCAAACTTCGGACTTGTTTGTTTGAAACTATTGCAGCTACAAGGTAAAGAGCGAGCGAAATTTCCTGACGTTAAAATTCACCACGTAGTTATGAGCAAAACATAGCAATATCAATATTACTCGGGAAAATAACACTGTTTGGTGGCAGCTGGAGTTACGACCACTACGCCTACGCTCTTATATCAAACGCAGATTTCACGCCTGGTGTACGCCGCCGGAAATCCGCTGACGTCTACACGGGAGCACTTGACGTAAAATGCACGGCTGAGTCAACCTCATTCCCCGGGCCCTTTCTCCTGGGAACGACGTTCCGATGGTTGTGTTAAATGTCGGATGTACAGTATGCAACCAATTCCTGGAAATTTCGGTAACACTAAACAAGTTAAATTAGTTTAAAAGAACCGGGAGTACCCAGTAGACTCATAGACTTTTCAAGTAACGTTTACCTTGGTGCTTCCGGCATGGTTGCTTAAAGGCCACCGCAAACGAGGAATCATTGTTCCGAAAACATTGTTGCGGAAACATTCCTTAGTCCAATGTTTCCTTATTTGTGTGGGCACGAAACATATGTTGTGGAAACATTTTTCTGTTGTTCCATAACAAATCGTTTCCCGTTTGCGCACCAAGGAAACAATGTTGACTAGATTCCAGGATTGCGCTTTCGAAATTGAGCATGCGCAAATGTCTGGGGGACAAGCCTAAGCGTATTTGTTTACATTGAACTGTTTCGTGGTTTGCAGGGGGAGGAAACATTGTTTCCCGATCGTTTGCACACCTGAGAAACATTGTGGGAAATCTTTCTGCAACATTGCTACTCGTTTGCGGGGACCTTACAGTCTCCTTATATTGAAAATTGTTATGTGAATAAACCTCAGTGTGAACAAAACGTTTCGAAACCATGTGAAACATAAAAAACAGTTAAACACGTTTCAGCCCTAGTGTGAACAGATCATGTGATAAAAAAGGATATTTCTTCCTTTCGGTTTGATAGCCTGCGTAGCAAGCGTTTCCGTAGATTTTTCCGCACGCTTGAAGCATTTTTTGCTTTTCGAAGGCGCGGAAAGGCTTGTTACGTGGGCTATCGGTTTAATAACTTGAAGTAACTAGACAAAGCCGTAGATGAACACTTGAGGAAGGGTAGTGTTTCCAGTCAGCGAGCGAAGCTAAAGAGAGTTGTTGTGTAAAAATGTCACTATATATATCAGCGTAAATGCTTATTTCTAGGCCATTAAAGGGGCATAGTCACGCTGTTTTAGTTCACTTTAAAAATAAAAAATATGTCCTCACATCAATGAACGCCCACAAATAATGGTCTAGTTTTGTTACTAAAGACTATATTACTTCACTGAAGCTATTTTCTGTAGTCTGTTGCTACGGATGGCACGGATGGAAATGGATTGCAACTTGAAAAAATTAGGCTAAACTTTTCAAAATCTTTAAGCGTGTTGACTTAAATCGATATTAAATGGTCATGGTTTGTTTTCTCTCAATGAAATTAAGTTAATATGTTCCTTTAAATGTTCAAACACAATGTTGGGCATGGATAAAGTTAGCTACCGATAATTTTGCCACAGTTTTGACCAAAAATCTGTGAAATACTCGTGGCTATGCCCCTTTAACAAGGCCTTCAATTAGGTATTTTTTAGCGGTTAAAAAGTTTTGCCATAGTAAGATGGTTCTGTGATTTTGGCAGCGTAAATCTCTGAAAACTTGTTGGAGTTCACGCGATCAGAAGCGGCAATATGCTCCTGATATCGATCCGACACATTGTCAATGATTAGAGTGAATTTTGATATTTTGACGGACATTGAAACTATGGTGACTTAGGAGACGGAGTCAAGATGTATGAAAGCTGCTTTCATACTCGACACACGTTTCTTTTTAATATCAGTTTCCCTTTTGAGAGCGAACTCAAAATGCCAATGATTTCTTTAATACGCGCAATTTCCTTTCGTTAGATTAACAACACCTGTGAGAAGTTAAATAATAATAAAGATAATAATAATAATAATAATAATAATGATAATAATAATAATAATAAAATAATAATAAAATATTTACATAGCGCCATTATCACTACTTGCTTATTAGTCCAGGAAAGATATCGCGATAAAGTACCGCGAGGTCAAAATGCTTGCAACAGAATTTTTCTTTTCACAAACTTTTTATTCAAGGGCTCCAAGTAAAAATACTAAAAGTCAACAAAAATCAACTCATGCGGAATACGAAAAAATCCAAGTTTTGTTTTTCCATCATTTTTCCCTGTAGACGCCATGTTTTTATGCAAATTAGCTGTATTACAAGTATGTTTTACAGCAAAAAATTCATTTTCAGTCGCACTAGACTGACAATCAAAGTAGATTTCATAGAACGAAAGGATCGAACGGCTTATGCTGAACTACTGGATAACCGTTAGTTTTCATAATATAATAGCATACTGAATAACTGTAGTTCCCTTTAAAATATGACTCGCTTCTGCAGTGCATTAATATCTGCAGCAACATATAAAATCGTGAAATCTAAAGTAAGGAAAATAATAACAAAAATGTAATCAAGAAGTATGACCAAGTAAAAAAAAAAGAGTGTCATGTCATGTCGATGGTGTCTATGCTACAACAATCTCCAGTTGCAGTAGCTTCAACCAGCTGCGAGAGATTTTGCGTTCTGCGCAACAAGCCGAGGATATGCCTGGATATCCGCAAGAAGACACTATTACCCTTCGCAATAAAGGCAGTGTTACTGTTAGCCGAAAAAGAGAAGAAGGGGCATGCAGTGACGTACGCACTCAGGAAGGACAATATGTCTAGAAGGAATGCAGGAATAAAATGGGGCGTTACCCATCACATCCAAGCTGCAAGAAGCAAGGTTCAAATCAACGC
>Ga0126336_10002430_pt1 | contig 10570 bp, 3 predicted proteins | sample SidCmetagenome_FD_92530 | JGI IMG/M metagenome (GOLD analysis project Ga0126336, IMG submission 92530) | Coral microbial communities from El Islote,Puerto Morelos, Mexico - Siderastrea C C metagenome | ecosystem: Host-associated > Invertebrates > Cnidaria > Coral | place: El Islote,Puerto...
TTGGCGCGTCTTCTCTTGTTCATTAACGCACGTTAAGCCAGTTAAAGTCCAAATGCACGTAAAAATTACGCGACGGTCAGCCTCTAACGCAGACGTTCTCAGTGCTTGTCTGTATTGGAGGCTACGCGGCGGTTGGCTGCTGGAAAAACTAGTTTCCCCCTATTAATAGCAAGTGGTTTACGTTGCTGGCTTTCTTGAAGATATTTTCAGCAGTGATTCTTTATCGCGTTGCGAAAAAAGGCCGCTTCCAGCCTACTGAACGTTCGCTGTTTTACAGTACTAAAAAGAGGCTGGTAGGGAATATTGGCGCAGAGCACTAGCCTCCCAAGGGCCAGGTTAAGTTTGTTGTTTATTCTTGCGCTCCGCAATAAAACCAACATTTCCAAACTCCTATTCGATCTTGGATGTAGAGGATCTAAATGAGAGCCCCTTGAGGGCGGGTGCCTCCTTTTGTTACCGCACAGACGTTCTTAGCCTGTTCCAGCTCCACTATCTGAACGTCTGGAACAGGCTAAGACGTTCTGCGCATCTCGAGATGGTCCGAGAAACTCGGGTTTCTTGAGGACGGTACCTACTTATACAAAAGTATTTTTGTGCGGTCTATTACTATGCGGGGAAAGCACGTCTTAGCGAGGGCTGTTGAAATCCAAAAAGAGACCTGGGGGTAACCGAGCATTTTTCAGGGATAATTGAAGAAAATGCCATACATTGTCATGTATTTTATAGCTGTTTAGAAGTAAGAATTACGGTTGCTTAATTATCTCTGAAAAAAACGTGGTTACCCACAATTTTATTTTTGGATTCTAATTGTCCTTGCTAAGCTTTTCCCACATAGACATAAACCGTGCAAAAATAGCTCTGTATTAGGAGGCCCCCTCCTTAGTTGCGGTTAATATCGCTTCTCTCTCAAAATATCTCGGCTTTGCTGTGCTTATTTTTTATTCATTTTACTCCTCGTCGTTTTTCAGTTATTTACACTTTTTGGTACCTCTGTTTTAAACGGGGTCAATTCTATTTTGTGTGGTAACATTTAGATAGAAAAACGTGACTGTTGAATTAAGTCAGGATAAACTAAGTAAATAACTGACGGCAAAATAAAATAGAGAAACGGCAAGCAGTAGTGATACCGAGTAAATACTGCGAGGGAGTTTTTCCGCCTCTTTGTTTGAGCGCGAAGGAAGAAATGTAAAGCGACCAAATAAACTTTAGGGCTTTGATGATGAACCAGCATACAAGTGAAATCTTATTTTTTAATTAGTATCACTAATTAGTGTCCTCCACGTGGAACGATGGACACTTAAATAAAGTGACTGTGAAATAAAGAGAAAAGAGGTCAACATCAAACACGCAATATCAGCACGTCCGTAGTTTATTCAGATTTTGTAGTTTTTTGGGGGGGACCCTTCATATTGGGGTTTCTGGAGTAAAAATATCAGAATCGGTGGGAAAAAAGACATGTTTTGAAGATGGCAAAAATCCATACAATTCAGAGCACAGGTTTAATATCATAACTCCCATGCGAAAAAAAACTGTGACAGAGTATACAGCGCGGTGACCTGGACTTTTTTGTCTGATTTCTTCAAAAGTCATATTTTCCCCTTATTATACGTTCATGGGCTACATGCTGTCTAGTAAAGTCACTGACGAGTAAAGTGAGCGTTCAGTAGCAGTTTGCAAAGACGGGCAAACGGCAAGGGAAGTTAACATGAGTTCAAAGTCTTGCCGCTCCTAGCGACCTTACTACGCTCTCGGAGAGTTTGACTGATCTTCACAAATTTTAACTGGAATCGATGGAAGTTGAAACTTTCGCTCTTGTTTGGCCTCTAAGGTCCTTTAACTCCCATAAACTTTTATCAACTCTCTCAAAGACTTTGACTATTCGTCGACTCTCGTTCTTGTTTGGGTTGGGCTTAAAACCTCAGCATAAGAATCGAAGGTAACTTGATAGAGCACTGAACCTCACACAACTCTGATCCATGTTTGCCACCCTCGTGTTCATCCCGATAGAATGACATAGTGCCAGGAAAGAATTTGTGTGTTTTCTCCTTCGATACCCCTTGCAGTTCCCTTTCGCCTCCTCTGCCTGAAATGCGTTAGCTGGTGGGGAACAGTGGAATTATAGTAATAACACCTGCTCCACACCCGGCGATAATCACATTTTTGTCAATAACTGATCATGAGCAATTGTTTTTCTCACTCATTCCATGTCAACTAAGGGACGAACCATTAGAAAGGTTATGGGGGAGGGGGTGCGGGCGAAGTACAAAAAAAATTCATGTACGGGAAAATTGAGTGAAAGAAAAATCATGCACAGCGAGTAGCCCAGATAAAAGTTCCTGCATAAGGAAAACAATATTCCTGCAAGGGAAATGTTAACAACAACAAAAAAAATATTTGCGCAGCTCGAAAATTCCCCACCCCCAAATAACTTTTCTAATGGTCCGTCCCTAAGTGGCTGTCTATGACATGATTGAAAGAGCTATTCGTCCGCAGTGTTTTCTGTCAAAAATTTTGAACCTTTTCAGCTTAGTCTCATGTCTCATGCATTTATAAGTTTGGTGAGATCCCCCGTTACTTTCTTAAACCTTTGAGTCGTTGATGCATTTTGGTTCGCAGACCTTTTGAGTCCTTATATGAAATCCTCAGTTTTGATGATATAAAAGATAGCAAGCAGCATTTTCCAGTGCTGGTGTGAGTTTTCGTTTCCCACAGCGTGAAAATTGAAAAATCTCTTTTGTAAAATACATGCGTCAAGTCCTTCTTTGGCCAAGCTCCAAATGGAGGCGAGTTGGGGTGGGTGGGGCAAATGACATGCTATTTTTCGCAATGCGCCAGTCGTTAACCTTGCTCACTAACAAGGGATAATGTCACACTAATCAGGTCCTCATTAATCAGCTTCAAAATTAATTTGCTGAGTGATACTTCTTTACGAGCGGTAAACTGCCAGAGCTCCACCACGGACAAGTGATTTAAAAAAATAAAAAGCAGAGAAACTAACAAGCGAACAAACGAAGACATAATCGATGAAATGGAGGTAAATAGCCACCAAAATAACCGAATCAGAAAATAATCTTTGCTCGCCAACCTTCAGTAAAAGTTCCAGTCATGCGGTTTCTGCAACACATTAAGGAAGGATGCTGTTAAGTGCTTTGTAAGACCTTGTAATCTACCGGAAGATATAATCTTAATCTTCAAAAGAATAATACCCTGCAACGCCAAACAAAAACAACGAAGTTCGATTTCTGTAATGTACGGCTTTAGGGTTTTCGCTCTTCAAACTTCTGTTTCTTTTCAGAAATGAAACCTCAGACACCGATCTCGGATTAACACGTGGGGCCAAATCAACAGAAGTTCCCCGAACTAAGTTGAAAGTATTGTTTCTAAACAGTGCAGCTCTGTATTCTAACAATGCGTACTTAAGAAACCATTAGCAATGTAATCCCCAAATATTTCACCTATAATTATAAATAAGCGGCCTTGAACTTTCTAAGAGTAAATTTCAAGTTTCACACATTTTCTTTGAGGAGTAGTCTTTTCTGCTTCCAGACAAGAAAAAATCTGTCATTGCTCAGTTTGCACTTGACACTTGACGTAGATATTTTGGCAAAATTTCAGGGCGTGAGCAAAAGAAACTAAGGAATTGTTGTCAATCTGAAATAAGCCTTTGAAAAAAAAACAAAAAACAAAACAAAACAAAAACAACAAAACATACTACTGTAGGAAAGTACTATACTCAAATAAAGTTCGTACTAGGACTTCAACACCCCTCAATGGCAAAATCACATTGGATAGATCTTTTGATGCTATTTTAACTCTGCGTAAATGAAGTTGAAAAATTAAGCATTATGCTTAGTTTGAATGGTCATATAACTAAGCAGTGGCAAATAATATGATGTTTATATTTCCACTGCTTGACGGCCACTGTCTATTTATTTCCGATTCAGTTAAACGCTTTTCTAAAAACCATTTGACCTGTTTTTAAAACCTGGACCCTTTCTTGCGTTCGATGCAGTTGATGCGGCTCTTTTTCAAAGAACGGGTCTCTGCATGGATTCACTCTGTTCTCTTTACAGTGGCTTCCCTTGGATCTCTAACTAATGCACCACAGCAGAGAGCTGTACGGGTGACTGCGTCAATGAGTTGGAAATTGATGGAATTTTTCCGTTCAATGGAGCGAAAGTGAGCAGGGTCATTCATGTGCGGAGATGTGCAGCGGGTTATAGAATCCACCACCAGTCAATGTTGTATAAATATTCATACCCCTGTAACTGAACTAAGCGACCTGGAATGTGGAGAACGCGAATAGAAGCTTGTTTGTTTAAACGGGTCGCTTCACGTTCATAGTTGCCGTGAAAGAAGGCGAGGTACCTGACTGAACCGTCCTCTTCAAAGTTTGAAATAGTTTCTTTTTTAACTAGAAGAGAGAGATTACCTCATTGTCGCAGCTCAAGAACAAATTAATGATGACGAGGGAGTGGAGTGAAGTCTTATGTTGCATAAGGAATAATATGAAGGGTTTTGCAAAAATTAGCGAAAGTTAATTAGCTTGCTCACCAGTTATTGTAATCGAATTATGAAGTCTGATTAAGAAAAAAATTGTCACGTATGCCTGTTAAGGGATTAACATATAGATGTTTGGAAAAAATAAGCCGTTTTTTGAATTTTTTTTCTTATGCAAGACAAAGAGCCCTTTTAATAAGCAGAATTGTGTTTAGCATGCAAAAGTTGAATGCAAAACGCAAGCGAACCATGTAGTCAAAGTGTTTTAATTTTCAGGGGTTACAAGAAATAAAGTGCAATCATGAGTAAGCCAAGTAACCGTGTGTTTTACACAGCCAACGATGCTGGACACAACACAGTAACAGAAGGCAGAATAAAAATATTCAAGAACATTTTCGGTAGTCTAGACTTCAACATACAAACTCCACTTACTGGAGATTTGGTGCAGCACTAGTTTGGAGAGTTTTAATTTTAAGGAAATCCGTTTCCTAGGTGATTTGATCGTTTATTGTTTTAATAACCCACAAGTCTGACTTATACTGCGGATCTGAGGGGACAGATATTAGATGCTGAGAAGCGCTGAAAAGGTTTAATCGAACTTTCTATGCCGATACACGGAACTCAAAAGAACTGCTCTATGACCCATATCGTTCGCCTCTTGACGAAGCAGCGAGTTAAATATTTGGGAAAAGTGCTTTGAAATATCTCGCGTTGTTTAGCTGCTTTTGTTTTCCAATGGGCTCAATGGTTTTTGCGCGTGATCGACCAAGCGGGAGCCCATCGAAGCGACTAAAAACTAATAAATATTTTACAATAGGCGAAATTAACCCAAAACAAAAACATGTTGTGCGGCAAATAATAGGCAAATTTTATACTGTCGGTTAGAAAGGAAGAAAAGAAAGAGGGGTTTCCTCGGATCCTTTTGTACTTGGTGTATTGATTGTCACCGGCTCCTAATCATGTCAATTTACTTACCGAAGCAACTCATTGAGAAACCAATCAAATATCAATTTTTCGATTACGAGGCGTTACGATTGGCTGGTCGCGTTCCTTGCCTAATTGATACGTTGGTGTTAAATAGGGCGTGTCTGACGTCACCTTTAACCACGTGATTGGTCAAAGAGGATACCGTACACCGCAATACGATGCAGAGAGAAGTTTGTCCCGCTCACTTATTCTTGCCTGGCAGGTCGTGATCATGAAGATGGCGACAGGCCTCGAGTTCTGCGAGGATGAAGGAGATTTACTCGCCGATGTGATTAACGAAGAGCGGGATCCTAACCTAGTGGAGGAAAGATTTCGAGTGGATCGCCGTAAACTGGAGCAAATGCTACAAGGTCAGTCAGGGTCTGAGACTCGATCGAGCGACTGTATTTACTCTGGATCTATTTTGCTTAGCTAGTCATTTGAGATTTTTATGCGCTAAAGCGATGTTTGCGATTTTCAGCTGCTGTGCAGGGATGTGGACAGACTGGCGAGGACTTCTTCCAAAAGGTTAGAGGAGGTCAAATTATTACTTAATTTTCAACATTATTGCAGCTGGGTAATAAATTGTTTTGCTGTGGTATGCTTTCGTAGATTATGGAGGAAACGGAGACAATCATAACGTGGCCCTCGAAACTCAAGATCGGAGCCAAATCCAAGAAAGGTGAGTCACTGAACAGTTCTAAATGGCTTGGTTTCGATTGTATCTTCAGTGGCCCAGAAACGCTCGTTCGGTGAAGACTCGAGTAGTCTTTGCGCTTGGTTGACAGGGTAGTGTATCTTCGCACGGGTCAGATACTCGAAGTATTGTAAATTGAAGTGGTAACTGGGGTTGTTTTGATTCATTTGACCGCTTGGCCCGCTGCTCCACAGTGTTTCAAGTAAACTAACAGCAACAAATTCGCCAATGTTTATGTACTGATATGATTTTCGCTGGTTAGAAAATTAACTGAAATGACTAAATTGGCAGTTCCTTTATGCCGTAAAGAGCCTTGTTTTGCTGATAATGATACTAGCAACTGCTTTTGTGTTTCGAGAATAATTTTCTATTGTGGTTAATTTCCTTTGTTTTGAGCCTTTCTTTTTATCTATAAGGGAAGTGATTGCAGCTATTTTGTTCCTAATAATAATTTCTTCAGAAAGTGTGACGATGTGAGACCTAAATCTCGTTCTCTACGCGATCTTGATTGCGTTTTGACCCGAATAGACACAGCTTTTCCGGAAAGTGTGAGGTAAAAATGATTTCCAAGGCGCATTTCGGACGCTATTTCATGGATGCAAACTTAAACGGAAGAAAAAATTTACGACCGGTTTTAGTTTGACCTGTATGTGTTTTTGCATTTTTGTTTTCCATGGATACAGCTATCAATCCCATTAAACTGCGGTGTAATATTATTTGGTTGTGTTCCAGCATTGTTTAATTTCAAACCTATTCTGCTATTCAACTCTAATGTTTCTACAGGAAAGAATAAAAAATATCTTAATGATACAGCCGAAATATGTTACGGCCAGTATCTTTGTTCGCCACAGTGTAGATTCTATAATCATGAAGACCGGTCATGACACGCGCTGTGAAATTTTATTTTGCAATCGTCGACTGTCGAGTGTTGCGATTTTATTTTGGAAGATCAAGTCACCGTGTTTATCTTTGAATAATACATGTTTGCTTTCTTGAACGGGACTAAGCCATTGCAAACTGCAAAAAATTTAATTCCCTCGAGTTAATTAGTTCTTTGACGGAGAAAGTGAATTATCTTTCCATTTTGTTGGAAATTCAGTCGTTGAATTGTGTTTGTTCCAACATGGGAAGATGACACGCTCGCTGGAGGGAGTCACGCACGCCAGTCACCTTGTGCTCCTCGCATGAGCAAGCTTTCGCTGCTTACATTTTCCAGCACGGACGTAATAGCCATCCAATGTCTCAATGCGACAGGACAGCAGGCAGAATTTGGCGAAAAAATAATCCCTTCTTAAAAATCGCGTGTTTCTTTGGCGCACAATACGAATGTTTATGAAGGGTAATTGTTTTCAAATTGGTCCGAAAGCACGAATATTTGAAAATCGGTTCACGTTCACTGTATTTGTCAATTCTTTGCCGAAATCGTGTCGTGCGAATTATTTGATAAGGATCCTATTGTCGTTTATGATCTGTGCGGAGGTAAACAATGATCTTTATTTACGTCGTTCGACGGTAAATCAAAGCGTTCGGGAAGCGGGTCGGCACGTGCCTAGGATGTTCATTTCGTGTTCAACATGGTTTTCGATGTACATTACATTACTTTTAATCTTTTTGTTGGGTTTGTCAACTATTCAAAATTCTGTTCAACACAAACGGGTTTTCAAAGACAAATAAGAACGCGTTATAGCATATTGAGAATTATTTCAAAACATAATTACATTGTAAACATGTGTCGAGTGAGAGTCACATTGTGTGCATTTAGCAAATCACATCATACTCTTGAAAAAGAGAATTTGCAACCAGATCCTCGGGGAAATTGTACTATAAAATTGACATTTTTATTCAGCAGCTAAGGAAGTATCAGTCAACAAAATGTAACAATGAACTTATTTTCTCTCTTAACTGATATTCCCATTCCATGTGGGATAATTTTATCTTTTCAGTGTGTATAAAATGATAGGAAATTGATTGCATCAAACAATAAGTTTGGTTTAGCTCCAAAGTAAGTACAAATATCCTCAGAGGATGTTTATTTTGAGAACCAACATCCATCCGATTTTCTTGCTTGATGATTACTAGTACGTGGCTGCATAAAAGTGACCCTTGTGAACGGAAGCACAACGGGAGATGTAAGCTAAGGTGGTTGGTTGCTCAGTATCCTGAATTTTAAAGTGCTGGTTGTATAAACATGACCTTGACCAGACGTGAAATGTTTCCACAGTGGAAACTATCTGTGTCACGTATTAAATTTCATCGAGATACGAGCAATAGAAACACAGTGATTGATATTTTTTGTACGTCAATTTGATCAGCAGAGCCTTGATTCTGTTCTAAGCTTTAAAAAACCCAGTGTCTTCCTTGATTGTAGTGTTAGTGAAAGCGAATTCAAGCAAAAATGCAGGACAAAAAACAGTGTGAAAGTAATTTTTTTTAGTTTTCTGAAGTAATGTGTATTTCAGAGTGAATTCTATTTGGAGGTGTAAAATAACTGTCAGTTTACCAGTGTGCTTGTAGAGATATGTTTGGGCAGCTTCCTTGTCTTGTTATCTGAAGCTCAAAGTGACAATTACATATTGAACAGACACTTTCAAGTTGAACATGATCTGTCTGCAAAACAGCAAGACATCCCTCATCAAGTCACAAGGCTTTAAATTATTTATAGCCTATCTAATGTAATTTTCACTGAAAGCCACATAGTGAGAAGAAGGAGGGAGGGAGGAGGGATTGGGGTGGGAGGGCGTTTGAAGTCATGTGATAGTCAAAACCATCCATCTTCAAGAAGAATCCCTAAGGGATCCTGCAATCTTGAAATTTAGGATATGCAGCACTCAGTTTGTGTAAGTTATGCTGTTATTTACCATTAAGTAAGTTTGTTTTGTAACCTGATGACAATGTTGGGTTCCTTGAGGAACTGGGCACTGCTTCTGAGCACATTCTTGAACTATCTGTCAGAGCAGAGCCATCTATGAGCTTTTTTGGAGGCTACAAGCCTGGAGGATTAGTTCATCATCCTCATCATCATCATCACCTAACCATCATCAAATCACAACTTATTCACTAATTAGGGACACTGAAATAAGTACACATGAATTATTGGTCTAAAGATACTCTAAAAGAAATACTATATGTTATTGAATATATTCCAAAATGTTCATAAAAAACTATACTTTTTAAGTACAATAAATATCTTATAAAATAGAAAAAAAAATAATGTATCTTATCATTACCATATTATATTGAAATATATCAAGAAGTACACTGTACTACTACGTTTTGAATTGGAGTTAAACTAAATATATCTTGTTAGATGTTTCGGTGTGAGGTATCGCCATATATTTTTTAGGAGACAAACAACGAGTAACCATATACGGCAATACTTCACACCGAAACATCTAATAAGAAATTTATTATCCAACTTAGCCTTTTTCAAGGGTCCACAATAGGGTTTTCAGATCCTGCTATCCCGTCCTTTCTTCCAGGTAATCCCGCCATCCCGCCCTTCTTCATGTGACAATCCCTATCCCGCCAAAATTAATTAAAGCCCAGTATGTAAAAAATTGTAATCCCGTTTCCCGCCACTACCCCCTCGCGATTCTCGCATCCCAACCTCTCAAAACCTCGAAATCCCACTCCTGTTTGTAGCTGAAATTCCCGCTCCCTGCCTCTACTTTTAATTCACATCCCGAATATCGCCCCCAAAATATGTCAAATCCCGCATCTCGGCAAACCTATTGTGGACCCTCTTTTTCAACATTTTTTGGTAACTTGGAAGAAAACTACAAGTGTAACAGGATGAGCGTGTGCACTGTAACAAAAACCAACTGTAGTATATCGTGGGATATTTGTACTCGTTTCACGCGCTTTCTGTACAAGAACTAATACAGTTGGATAATAAATTATGCTATTACTAACAATAGTATTGGAAAGTCACATCTCTATGGACTGTTCTTACCTGCTGCAGAGAAAGCAACTAGCCGGACAGGCCTTATTTACAAGCTTAAGTTAAACTTTGCTTTCTTATGTTCTTCTTAAACTGGCACTCAAAATGGGACACTTAATCCATCATGTATAAAAAGCATCTTGCCAAAATAGTCTTTTAGGTCACAAACATCATTGTTACAGTTGACTGCAAGGACTTATTCACATACAGGAAGATGGGATATGTTTTAGGGAAAAGTACTGTATATGCTTCAGATCAGTCATTACACCTCGGCGAAATGAATTCAACATCATCCAACACTGTTGAAAACAACTTCGACATTGTATGAATGTTTGATGGCAATCAAACTTAGTTCAACACCGTTCAGCATCAATCAGCATCCTTCAGAATCATTTTACATCATACAATGGGGCGCCCAAATGTACTGAAATTGCCAAATTCAACAATGTTGAATAATAGGTGTTAAA
>Ga0126336_10002431_pt1 | contig 10568 bp, 5 predicted proteins | sample SidCmetagenome_FD_92530 | JGI IMG/M metagenome (GOLD analysis project Ga0126336, IMG submission 92530) | Coral microbial communities from El Islote,Puerto Morelos, Mexico - Siderastrea C C metagenome | ecosystem: Host-associated > Invertebrates > Cnidaria > Coral | place: El Islote,Puerto...
GAAAAGCCAGAAATTTAATATTCTGTATTTTCAAAACGAAGACGCTACCGAGCTGAAAATTTGTGAAAAGATATATTTTTAAGTCATCTTCAACCTGGTGGGGATATAAAATCTGAAGACCTCACGATTTATGATTTTAGAATTTTAAGACGTCATGTGAAAACCAACAATTCAGTTTGGCATGGCAGTAGCACGACTTCCGAGACGAACCGAACTGCTCTTTAAAATTACACATTTCAACCACAGCCTTGCTATGATATGTCATGTTTTGTCCAATCTTCTGCTGGTTGCTTATTACCTATACCCAAAACAGCCTATACAAAGGTTGAATTAGCTTCCCTGTCTATAAACAGATGGCTTGAAGATACTGAGTTGTTTTTTTTTAAGGTTTACTTGGCAATTTTAACAAATGTGTTTATTCTTTAAACTGGAAAAAAACTAATGACTTCCCGATAAGTTTTGAGGACTAAATTTTTTAAAGAAATAATAAAGATATTGTTGGCGTTCTTTAATGCAGTATGAAAAGATGACTGTTGGTTTAGTGAGGGCCGATTCGCACAAGGGTGAACAAATTCACCTCATTGTCTACCAAAATTACGAGAAAATTTAACTTTACCAAATTTTAGTTCTGGCAAACATATCCCCTCTTAGAAACAAACTAACATTAAGAAACCACATATCAATCGAAATCAAATGGAGCACCTCAGTTTTTAACCAATGAAAGCGATACGAAATTAACTTGATTGATGTTAATAATGTGTTTTTAACTTTGACAAAAATTCATCGATGTACAGCTGCAGTGGAGGACGACGGGGTTTTTTGAGACGCTAAGCTTTGAGAAGATTTGCTACAACCTTAAAACGACGTCCGCACTTGTGAAATGCAATTTTCTTACAAAAGCTGGTAAAATAAATAAACAAATAGGTTAAAAAAAAAAGAAAAAAAAAACAGCAAGTGCCCACGAGATCTAAAGTATCGGCAGCGGAGATGAGTAACATCGCAATTCAACTTGTCAGTCACAAAAAGGTCATTTATTTTTCACAAATAATACAAGGTGAATGTTTATCGATCAGACTGACGTTTGATGGGCTACTTTTGGCTTAAGCCCGGTTTTTGGGTTTATAAATTAAGGATTCGTGCGGCATCAGTCAGCATATACTAAATGCACAGCCTGATAAAAAATCGTCACGGAGCTTCGTCGACCTTTAGCTGAAAAGACTCTAATCAGCCATGTTTTCTCTTTCTACCTCATTCTTGTTCTTTTTCGTGTTGTTTTACGTGACACCTGAATCCACCAATGCATTACGTAAGTTGCTCTTCAATAAATTGTTTAATTAATATTCCCTGTTGCTACTTTTAAAACGTCTTTTTTTGTTTTGCAAAGAGGTATCAGTCTCACCTAAACACAGAGCATGACAAATCTTGTTAGTAATTCTGTCGAGCCTCACTGGAAAACAGAAACGGAAGCAAATTCTGCAAATGTTGAGAATATAAAGTAACACCAACAATCTGAGAAAAAGAAGTCACACTATAAATGTTGAGTTTATCAGGTTAAATTGTAAAAAAAAAATACAAAGGATAAAAGTTCGGGTTTAATTGAAAGTTTAAAGCTAAGGTGCGAGGGGTTGTACTCTAACAATAACGAGACATTGGTCAGGGACAACATAAAAAATTCCATATTTAAAATTCCATATTTTTTAAAAATAAAAACTGCAGGAAATTTGTATGGTCACAAAGGCAAAGCCATATTGATTAATTGTTAGTAAAAATCTGTGCAGTTATATCAGCTTTAACAGGTTCCTTAGTTTTACCCAGGTTCCAGGGATTTGTGTGTCAACCCACGTTTAATTAATTGAAGTGTTTTATTCAAACCATGCAAAGAACAGTCAAATAGTAAATGCTTAAAGACATGTATTCAATGTTTTGAATTTTTTTCGGATACTATAAAGAGATGTCACTGTATTGAAATCTATAAAAGTGTGCAGTATGGAGTCTGGATTGGAGCATAACTTACGGCGATCATGAGATGTGACACTGAATTTTTTTAATTCTCGTGTGAATGTTAAGATGAATGTTAATTTAGTAAGAGTCTATTTGTTGTAGGCTCACTAATTTATTTGTCTCTGACAAAAGCTATAAGAAAATTCGACTTGAGTTAACAACTTTTAATTTTTTTAATAATAATAAAATAAAATAAAAAATAATAAGAATAAAACTACAAAAGTCAATATATCAAATGAAATGGAACACATCAGTTTAAAACCAACAAAAACCGATATAAAATTATTATTTTTAATGTTATATGGCTCCGTTTTGACATCTGACAAAAATTCGTCGAGTTTCGAGCCAGAAAGACAGCGCTTTTAAAGACCGGAAGGCTTTGACAAAGTTTGGTAGATCTTTCGACCAAAGAATTGGCAAAGTAAATAAAATTTGACAGATGCCAACGGGACCTAAAGCATCGCCAATCGAGCCGAGCAGTATCGCCATTCAACCAGCTAACCACAGAAAAGGCAATTAATTTTTTTCTACATAATGAATGTTTATCTGACATTTGATGAGCTGCTATTGGCTTCAACTATCATTGTAGGTTTTTAAGTTAAAGGTTCGTGCATAAGACAGCTTATAATAAATTCACAAGATAAAATATCCTTAAGCCTTTTCTTAACTCTAAAAAATAGATAATCTAAGGGGCCATGTTTTCTACTTTTACCTCCGGGTCGTTCTTTCTCGTGACTCAATCACGAAACTCGAATGAAGACCCGGAATTGCTGATGCCGAAGCTGATGATGACAGTGACGACGACAACGACGATGAAGATGACGGGCGATGTTCAGCAGTTTAGGAAGGTTATCAATAAATAGCTAGGTGTTTAGTTATACTGTTCGAATGTTTCCCAATATAATTTTACTTGTCGTATTCTCAAGCGCGGTAATGTAGTCGCTCCTGAGCTAACCTTGATATTTTTTGTCGGGTTTTATATTGACACAGAATTCAACACTTTATATCACCCGGATCTTCATCAAGACGTTTTTACTAAAGACAAATACTATTACCTAAATGTACCAAGAGTCGGAACGCACACAGTGTACGACACCTTTGATTGCACCTTTAAATGCCTCAGCAATCCTTCCTGCCTGTCTTTGAACCTGGCCGCCTCCAAAGGAGCTGATGGAAAGCTTTGGTGTGAGTTACTATCTTCTGTAAAGTACGACAACCACGAGGAGTACAAAAGAAACGAGACTTCACACCACTTTTCCATCAAGGTGGGGCTATTAAGTTTGTTGAAGTTTATTATACTACGATGAACGCAATCTTTCGTTCTTTCAATGTGCATGAAAACTATGCTTTTCATTTTACAACAAACGTACGCGAAATACAGACACTGTTTCATAACTTACAGGTAAATTGTTAATTGTTTTCTTATTTTAGACGCCATGTCTGTCTTCGCCGTGTCAAAATGGGGGAACATGTGTGCCCAGCTACAAATACCACACGTTCAAATGCAGCTGCAAAGAAGGTTGCGTTGGTGAATATTGCGAAATAGGTAATTGCTGCAAGTCCGCTTCCTTGACGGGAGTCGAACCCATGTCTTTTCGCACGCCGTTCGAATGCTAAGTTACAAGCACTGAGCTACGTACAGGTAAAAGGTTAAGTTGCACACGAGCCAAGGAGGCCCACTCGGCCCGACCTTAATCCGGCTTCTGTAGCATGAAGCAACCGCGAGAACGACTACTCCATCCCCTCTGGATGGGATGCTAGTCCATCGCAGGGTTACCCCCAGCAGTATGTCGCCGTTACCCATTAATACACCTAGGGAAAGAGAGACAATGTGGGTTAAAGTTTCCTGTCCAAGGAAACAACACGATGGCAGGGACTCGGCCTTGAACCACCGACCGTCAGCTCTGAAGTCCAACTCGCTAACTGCTACGTCACCATGCCTCCAAGATACGTACAGTGGGATTAATTAATTGATTAACATAGTTCGCTGCACACCGCACGCCGTTTGTTGGCAGCGTTAATTTCAAAAGCGTCCTGAGTCGATAAAGAGAAAGATATCTGCGGCAGGTGTCCGGGGGTGATGGTTTCGACTCCCAGCAGAATTTTAAAGGACTAAGCTCAGCTTTGTTTCATGAAGAGTTGAAATATGGCAGAGTTAATTTTATAACGGCTCCGTCTGAGATAAAAATAAATAACTAGTAGTTCTTAAGGAGAGGCAAATGCTGCCATTCACGTATTCGTATATTTAAACTTCTGCTTTTTGCTCATTATCGATAACTTGATGAAGATGTTGCTTGTTTCCGACGAGTGAGTGTAGGTGAGATAGATTTCCGAATAGTCCAATTTAACATTTGTGTGCTTAGTGGTCTGGCCTTTGAGTGGAAGCGAGGCTGGAGTTGACCTTGTTGTGATTAAAATCCTTCTGCTTTTCATATGTAAATACAAACTAGTTAGCATGAGAACCACATGATTTACCTGTGAAAAGCAGGAGGGTCTTTATCAAAACAAGGTCATCTCCAGCCTCACTTCCGCTCAAAGGCCAGGTCACTAAGCACACAACTGTAAAATGGACTATTGTTCCAAACTGCTCCTCGATTGATATTTTTTCTTTGAAAAAAAAGCGACAACATAACGTACCGGAGCTCACAAATGCACACTACCGTCCCTTGATGAATGCTTCCTCGAGTTGCGTTTGACGCTATTCAATAAACACTGAAAGCAAGGTTGTTTACCATTTACAACAACTTTCCGGAAATTCCGGTTGGTAAGTAAATGGTACACGACTTTTCTGTTCGTTCCAGTGGAAAATTTCCGGGAGCAACGGAACGTCTGAAAAGGTAGTCCTGTTTTTCCAGAACGAATGTTCCAAACGGAAATTCGTGTACCATTTGTTCAAACTTAATCTTTGATACCAGTTTTAGGCTTTCGCGGCCATTTTCTGTCCCAACGACAACTAATTAGGGAGCTTAACGGGAAGGCAAATGTCACTTTTAAAATGACTTCACAATCTTTGAAACTTCTTGGCGATTATTCCGACTCGTTTAACCTGTCTAATGCAGTCGAATTATCCAGGAGCTGAACTTGTAAGGACGGTGTTTCAGTTCAGGAAGAACTTATTTAGAAAATCAATTAGAAAATAGCTGTTTCCCCAATTAGCCCCCTGTCTTTACAGGGTGCTAGATCACTAGACACGTGAATAAAGTTATTACTATTATATAATTATTATAAAAACGAAAATTCACCGTCGTGTGTTTGTGTTCTGCACAAAACGTTGAATTTGGTCATTTCATGTTGTAGTTGTGCACAGAACGGCAAAGAAATATACCAAAAATAACGCACGTGCAGAGTCGTTGTTTTGTTAATCAAAGCTTTTGTTTTGCGACCTTCTCTTTAGCCGTCGCCGTAGTGCAAATTTTTGGTAAATGGTAGGGATCTCTGCAAATGGTAAGGGCCAGTCCCGAACGGAATTTTCCCAATACGGAAATTTTCTTACCATTTGCCCAAACCGACCCAAACGGTAAACCGACCGGTTTGCCTGTGTAAATGGTAAACAGCCCAAAAGTCTTCTTTCGCATCCCCGCGCTACACTCCCACCAAGAAAACATTGGAACACCGCTGACGTGATCTCGAACATACGACACATCAAACAGCAAATGAAAACGCATCTCTAATTGACCGTTATAGCAGTATCCATTTACCAGAGTTGCTGAATGGCTGCACGTGGAGCCGTCCGAAACAAATTTCTCACGTCGGTCTGGAATAGGATGCTGCCTCCGTTAATGCTCTGGCAGCAATAAAAAGGTAGAATGTTGTGTTCATTAAAGTAACTATGGCATAATAATGGCTTTTAACTGATCAAGTTAATTTTATTACTTTTCAGCTCCAAAATCATGCAAGGTCCTGTATGACTTAAACCAGTAAGTGAACCTAAACACTACAGTTTCTTTCCAAGAGTCGAGTGTTTACGATTGTCAGAATCATGAAAGGATTTTGCCCTCCCCCGGGCCCCGGAGTCCGTCAGTCATGTTTGAGTGGTTTTTAACTCAGAACCTTTGTTATGTTATTCGTTATCGACCCTTTGTTCTTAATTTTCCAATATTTAACAGGTCGAACGTGAGTCAAGTGGTTACCCTCATCTTGGACTCCAAACCAACTTCCGTTTTGTGTCATATGGGAGATTTTGGATGTGGAGATGGGGGGTGGACGCCGGTCATGAAGATTGACGGCAACAAGGTATAAAATCTATTGCGTCTTTGTTTTTTGAATCGTAGACTTCTCAAGTTTTGGCGAATTGACCCCTTTCCCCCACCCTACTTAAGTTACCAGAGAACTGAAGAGGAATGCTTTGACCCTTTTTCTGATGGGTAAATAACAGGCAAAGATAATGGACAATTTGCAGTCATGGATGAAGTAAAAGGTGAGCAATTCCTTAAAAGGACACTGTCATGGGGATTTTTATGTTTTGGGGTAAAAGTGCTCTGAAATTTAAATTCAATGTCTTTTCGCGTACACAGAATACTCCTTGAACGTCAAGAGAAGGAAATCAATTGACTTTCTCAAAGGAAGAACAAACTATGGTCAGTTACTGGCAATTTTTCCACAAAACAAAGGAAAAACTTGAAAAACTAGCTCGATGTTTTCAAGTTGCAACCATTTGCACCCTAGTGATCGGCAGCCAAACAAACTTAATTATAAAAACGATAAAATAATAAAATTTTGTTGGCTGCGTGGCACTTAACAGAACAGACAAGAGTTATTTCAATAAAAGAAATAAAAAGTGCCAAAAAAGGGTTATAATCCTAGACAGTTCGGGCTTAGCGCTTCTTCAGTAGGAGCTAAGTTGAAGTTAATGTTCGTTGGGGAGTGCAGCACGATGCCATGTTTTGAAAGAGTTCGAAGATGCACAAGTGACGACCCAAATAAAACGGAAGTCGGAGTTGAGGCCGCGCGGCTGTCTGGTGCCCAGTTAAAAATGAGGCGCTTTGTTGCCTGTTTCCTTCACAGGGCATGATGCCCTGACAAAAAGGCGACGAAAGCGACAGGAGATGCGCTTCATTTTTGGAAACAAAAATAATTATACCTTTGGTCATACTAAGGATGATGGCCTGACTGCTTTTGATCCACAAAAAATAAAATTTATACCCTCGTTTCTTAGGGGGAGAACTAACAGCTATTTTGTATTTTCATTCTTTAAAGACAACCTTCCATTACCATTCCAGTCTTTGGAGCAACAAAGAAACCTTTAACCTTGCAGGAGGAGAGACTGGGTTCGACACGCAAGAGACCAAGTTACCGACCTACTGGAACACACCCTTCACCAAAATCTGCCTCGGTATGAAGATCCATCAGCAGTTTAATTTTGTTGTGATAAATACGCACGCTGATTCCCTGTACTCACTGATTGCTGACGAGCAATACCGAAACACCTCACTGGGTCTTAACGCTTGGAAAACATTGATTGGTTCCCAAGCTTCCCTGCAGACCGGCTGTAACAAGGAAGGGTTCAACGCTGTGTGTGGGGGAAGGGATCATTCCAAAGCCAGAATTGGTGTCCTTGCTAACAACGAAGCCCTTTGCTCAAACTGTGACTCCAGAATCGGGTTTGGTACGGGTGGGAAACACGATGACTTCAACACGTGTGGAAACGAAGTTACGCTTGGAGGAGACAATGGAGACCAGCACATCAAGGCGGTGGGATTTATCTTGGTTAATTAAGAAGTACCAGCTGACGAGTCTCAGAGGCCACAGGGAAACCAGCATTTTTTGGTCAAGATATCCGTATGCTTAATAGTCACGACCGGAAAACGTGAACAAACGGTCAGTGAACGTGGAACCTGACTATTTTTACACGGATAATTCGTCTTCCATCTTCTCTACAGTTATTTTAAAGCTTAACAGGAAAGCCCAATGGGCATTTTAACTGGCCGTTCTGACCCACCCCACCCCCACGTTTAACAAATGTTAGCTCGATCCTGTATTTATACTAACCGGCGTGACGAAAAGTGTGACTGTGTGACACAATATTTCGACTATAGCGTTACTGGATGACGTAATGTTTAAAATCTGATGACTCAGCTTAGTTTTCTTATCGCTTTTTTTTCTGTTGAAAAACGTAAATTCAACTCAAACGTTGAATGTCGGTATAAATTCGCCCACAACTGAGAATGCTTACAAAAAGACTACGAAATATGTACTGTTGTGCCTAGACCGTGAATACAGTGAGCATAGAAGTAGAATCAAAATATAACGCTTGATAAACGAGCTCGAACAGATCGTCAGAGTCTGGGGCAAGTTAAGGCATATCTCATGACGTGATGTGCTAACCTGGAAATCCCCTTGCCAAAGTAAACAAGTTGACTCAGAATTCGTAACGATTTAGTCAAATGGAAAATTATAGAAAAGTTCTTTTCTAAAACCGAACAATAATTACCTTTGAAAACGTAAGAAGGTTAAATACGAAACAAACTAAACGTGTTGCGAGAATTGACGAAATTAGTGGAGCTCGTTCTTTTCTTTGTGGTATGACAATTTCGCCGTTATAAAGCGGTGAAACATTCATTGAAACAAAGTTGACTCGGAATTCGTAACGATTTTGCCAAATTGAAAATCGAAACGATCTATTCTAAAAACGAACAACAGGTTTGGAAACGAAAAATGGTAAAATTGGCGAAACTAGTGGTGCTTTCTCTTCTTTGCGATATAAAGATTCCGCTGCTTTAAAACGGCGAAATATTCTTTGTGTGAGGGTCACGATGTGACGAGTCCATCTTCATCACGAGGTGAAATATTTATTCATATTTTGTTTTAGGCAAAGTTGGATGTATTAGCAAGCATTGAGTCGAACTTATTTGTCCACGTGTTGTACGTAGGATACGCTACCTAAGCCGCCAGGAGTTTATCTGTGTCATATTAGTAACGAGCGTAGAATTCTAGTAGTAATACGTCTTTTGCGCATGCGTTGTATGTAAGACATGAACCGCTACCCCAAACCGCTACCACAAGGTTAACAGCAGTTTGTCTGTGTTTAATAAGTACGGAACGGTGGCATGAGACAAGTAACGTTGTTAGTGCGATGTGATACCCCTTGGTTTTTTTTACCTTGCGTGACGTAATCATGGCGTAAAGACTGTGTGACGTCATAACCGGAACCGGAAGTTTGAGGGTACGTCAAGAGAAAACGGGAAGTTTGCGGAGACTGTGTGTTGGTCGAGACAAAACCAGATGACTAAGGCAAGTGACGGAGATTTATAAACCTGCGGTCGCCTAATGCGACGGCCGATTAATAAAAGTGTTCCCGAGTAAAACGTAGCTGAGAAGTTTGAATAACTAGTGAGCTGAATGTGTTAATCACGTGGTAGCTAAAAACTGGGGACTGTTCATTGAATGGATAGCTGTGAATGGTTTTGTGGGTCAAACTACCAGTTCTTTTTTTTTTTTTTGTAAAAAATTCTCCAGGTAAGTAGAGCCCCTCATCCTACCTGGCGGTAATCAAATCCAGCTGGCCATCGTCGGGCCTTTGATCTACGCTCTGGGGATCACTTTCCCCAGAAAAAAAAAATCACGAAAAATCTGCGGTTACTTTGATTGTTTCCATTGGGACTCCCTGTTTTGATCCCGGCCATCGCCTTTAGTACATATTATGGTATCCATGTATTTATCTCTATTGTATGCTGGAATACCAGCTTATATTAAACGAAATGTAATTGCATGTTTTCTGTTAATTTATAAAGCTGTCATTTTACAGTAACTACCATTTGAAAATTATCATGGCAAGTTTGAAAGGAAGGCTATTTATGAGTTTGTTAGTGTTGTGCCTATCACTGAATGTTTAGCCGAGATTGTTTGTTTCACTCTGGTTATATTAAGGTATCAGAAAGCGGAAAAATTGCCATTTTTCATAATTTGACTTTTTTAAATAGTTAGATAAATTTCCATAGGATCTTTCATTTAAAAAAAACTGCATTAAAAAAATGATATATCTGCCAATAGTATATTGCACGCAAAAGATTTTTTGCATGTTAATTACTTAATTGAGCGTTGACAGGTTCTGTCATATGGAAAATTAGCGGGGCAAGAAGTCACGTGTCATCAAAGCACACATGCGAAGTTGACACGCGATCGATGCGTTTTGATGATGCCTGGCAAAAGAAAGAGATCTTGCCCGTTTTCTTCGTCAAAACGGAGGCGAAAGAAAGCTAAGAAAAGTTTCAACCAAGCATGTGCAGCCATTTTAGCTGCAAGCGACAGAGGGTCGTATTACAACCAGCAGGAATGACTCGAAGAAGTGGAAGAACATGTAAACAATAGAGAAGTGAGCGAGCAGATGGTCGGCCAGATGAGCCATAGCAGCGCAAAAATACAGCTAAATGAATCCGTGGAGGTTTTCCGCGTTTTATCTTGTCTTCCACGCTGATTTCCAGTGAAGAAGCAAAATGACTCCCATTGTAACTGAAAGAAAGTAAATCATTATTAGGGACTGAATAAAAGTAGCCGCCAGCACGTGGCACGGTTTGCAATCCGGCGGACCATGATTGTTTATATTGACTAGTCTTTCGTTGAATAAAAGA